>ENA-ORXR01000149-ORXR01000149.1-marine-metagenome-genome-assembly--contig:-NODE-149-length-108926-cov-10.240094_pt1 | contig 108926 bp, 93 predicted proteins | sample MGYA00237866_ERZ511479 | MGnify/ENA metagenome assembly ERZ511479
TCAGGCTACGGACCAGCCTGCGTCGAACAGCGATCAGATTCATGAACTATCCCTTGTTGGGTAGGGAGAAACGAAAGTCCGCGAGCCTGCCCTCGGGCTGCCGCGAGCCGCCTAGTCTAGCTGTTGCATTCCGTTGCGCCAAGTCGGTTGACGGCCCGCTTGGCAAGTTGCCCCTCGACCTCCACCCTTCAAGCAGTTCTCATCGCGACGAACATGTCGTTCATCCGTCGCACGAACCCTGCCCCGTCATCGAGTTGCCCGCCTTCCGCGAGCAACGCCTGATCGAGCAAAAGCCGCGACCAATCCTCGAATCGATCGTCATCCTGTTCGCCGTCCATCAACTTGACGATCGGATGAGACGGATTCACCTCGAGAACCGGCTTCGACGACGGCACGTCATGACCCGCCTGCTTCATCAGTTGCTGCATGTGCAATGCCATGTCCTGCTCACCGAGCACGACACAGGCCGGCGACGAGGTGAGACGGGTCGACGCGCGTACATCGCTGGTCTCCTCGTCTAGCACTTTCTTGATCCGCTCGATGGTCGGCGCGACATCGGCCGCCGCCTTCTCCTTCTCCGCCTTCTTCTCGTCAGTCTCTTCGGTAGCGCCTTCGATTCCGGAAAGATCCAGATCACCCTTGGCGATCGACACGAAGCTCTTGCCTTCGTATTCGTGGAGGTAGGACATCATCCACTCATCGACCCGGTCGTGCATCAGCAGCACCTCGATGCCCTTGTCCCGGAAGATCTCGAGGTGCGGGCTGTTCTTCGCCGCTCGGTAGCTGTCGGCCGTGATGTAGTAGATCTTTTCCTGTCCGACCTTCATGCGGGCGATGTAGTCGTCGAGGCCGGTCAGCGTACCTTCGTCGTCACTGTTCGTGCTGTCGAACCGGTAGAGTCTGGCGACCGCATCCCGATTGGCGAAGTCCTCTCCGGGCGCCTCTTTCAGACAAGCGCCGAACTCGGCCCAGAAGGTCTTGTAGTCATCCGGCTTGTCGTCGGCAAGCTTGCCGAGCAGGGTCAGCACGCGCTTGACCGAGGCGCCGCGAATGGTCTCGATGATCTTGTTGTTCTGCAGAATTTCGCGCGACACGTTCAAGGGCAGATCGTTACTGTCCACGAGACCGCGCACGAAGCGCAGGTAGCGCGGCATGAGTTTCTCGGCCTCATCCATGATGAAGACACGCTGCACGAATAGCTTGATACCGTTGTTCGTTCGATTGCCGTCGTACAGATCGAACGGCGCTCGTTTCGGCACATAGAGGAGCGAGGTGTACTCCTGAGTTCCTTCAACGCGGTTGTGCGCCCACATCAACGGGTCGTCATAGTCGTGACATACCTGCTTGTAGAACTCTCGATACTCTTCGTCACTGATACTCGCCTTCGGCCGAGTCCAGAGGGCCGACGCTGCATTGACCTGCTCGAGCTCGGCCTTCGGCACCTCGGGCTCGCTCTCGTCACCTTCCTCTTTTTCGGGTGGCGCGGGCGGTTGACCGAGCATCATGATCGGGAAGGTGATGTGGTCTGAATACTTCTTGATGATCGAGCGCAGTTGCCAGGCGCTGGCAAATTCCTTCGCGTCTTCCTTGAGGTGCAGGACGACTTCGGTTCCGGGCGATTCCCGATCGACGCTGGCAAGCGTGTAGCCGCCGCTCGCATCCGATTGCCAATGTGTCCCTGCGGATGCCGCATCGCCAGCCTTGCGCGTGAACAGTTCGACCCGCTCTGCGACGACGAATGCCGAATAGAAACCCACGCCGAACTGGCCGATCATGCGCGCGTCGGTCTTCTGGTCTCCGGTCAATGACTCGAGAAACTGCCGGGTACCGGACTTGGCGATGGTGCCGATGTTCGCGATCACTTCATCGCGATCCATGCCGATACCTGAATCGGTGACGGTCACCGTGCCCGCCGCCTCGTCACTAGCCACGACAATGCGCGGATCACCACCGCTCTCGGCGAGCGAAGCGTCACCCAAGCTCGCGAAACGCAGCTTGTCGCAAGCATCCGACGCATTCGAGATCAGTTCGCGAAGGAAAATCTCGCGATTGCTGTACAACGAATGAATCATCAGCTGCAACAGCTGATTGACTTCGGCCTGGAAGGCCATCGTCTCGGCCGGCGCGGCGGTGGTCTCGTCTTGTGTCGTTTCGCTCATGGCATCGGAATCCGGTGTGGTCACAGGGGACGGGCGGTGGACGAAGCATGCACCGATGTCGAATCTGCGCAGTGCCTCTACCCCACGCTCGACGAGATGTGGCCGCACCACGGAAACTCAAGCGCATCGCCCGAAAGGCGATGCATGAAACCGTACCGCGGCAATCGCGACTAGAGCTTTTCCTTGATGCGTGCTGCTCGACCGCTCAGGCCACGCAAGTAGTACAACTTCGCACGACGGACATCACCGCGCCGCTTCACCTCGATTCCGGCCACGAGCGGGCTATAGGTCTGGAATACACGCTCGACGCCTTCGCCATGAGAGACCTTGCGCACCGTGAAAGCGGAATTCAGACCGCGATTCCGCTTGGCGATGACTACGCCCTCGAAGGCTTGAAGTCGCTCGCGCTCACCTTCCTTGACGCGTACCTGGACGACCACGGTATCGCCGGCTGCGAAGCTCGGGACCTCCCGGGTCATCTGTTCGGCGTTGATCTCGTCGATGATCTTGCTCATGTTCCTGACTCGCTGGTGTGTTCAGCCCGGTTCGGTGGATGCCTTGCCAAGCGTCATCAAAAATGCCTTGTCCGCCTCGTCCAGAGTGGCTCTTTCAAGCAACTCGGGACGCCGCGCCCATGTTCGTGCCAATGCCTGCTCGCGTCGCCAGCGCGCGATCCTCGCGTGATCGCCCGACAGCAGCACAGCCGGCACCGTGCACCCTGCAAACGTCTCTGGCCGCGTCCAGTGCGGGCAGTCAAGCAATCCGTCGTCTCCGAACGAATCTTCCATCGCCGAGCGTGCGTCACCCAACACGCCCGGTACCAGTCTCGCCACGGCATCGATGATGGCCAATGCCGCGAACTCGCCACCACTCAGCACGAAATCGCCGAGCGACACCTCGTCATCGAAGGCCGCTTCGACGACACGTTCGTCGATACCTTCATAACGACCCGATACCAGGATCAGCGACCCATGCTCACTCCATTCCCTTGCCAGGCCCTGGTCGAAAACCCGTCCTTGTGGCGATAGCCCGACTACCGCCGCAGCCGGCAACCGATCCTGCAAGGCCCGGATCGATGCTGACAGCGGCGCGGGAGCCATGACCATGCCCGGACCACCCCCGAAGGGCCGACCGTCGACCGTCCGATGAACGTCGGTCGCGTGGCGTCGCGGGTCCTCACAGCTCACCTCGATCCTTTCGCGCTCGATCCCGCGGGACAAGACCCCGTGGGAGATCGCGTCGTGGATCAGGTCGGGGAACAGTGTGACCAGTCCGAAGCGCACGTGCTCTAGTAGTCCGGATCCCAATCGACCCTGATACGACTTTCCTGCAGATTCACCTCCAGGATCACATCCGGCCTGACCCAGGGAATCAGTATTTCTGCCTCGCCTGCTACCCCCTCACGTTCGTCCCTGACTACCAGAACATCGTTTGCTCCGGTGTCGAACAGGCGAACCGCCTTCCCGTAATGACATCCGTCCGTGTTCACCACATTCAATCCGACCAGATCGGCCCAGTAGTACTCACCCTGTTCGAGCGCTGGCAACGTCGCTCGAGGTACGGCTATGTCGCAATCGATCAGCAACGCTGCCGCTTCCCGGGTCGTGATTCCGGCAAGCCGGACTACGATCGTCTTGCCCTGCGTTCGACCTTCCTCGACTTCGACGACCCGCTCACCTTGGCGACCCGACACAATCCAGCTACGAAACCGAGTGATGTTGTCACGCGGATTGGTGTCCGAGTGTACCTTCAGCCATCCATTCAAGCCGTAGTGTGCCGTGATGCGCCCAAGCGTGACGCGTCCCGGAGAGACGGGAACTACTTCGTCCTTCGTTCTCGGCCCGTCTGTCACTCTCCGTACCGCCTTGTCTTCCTCAACCACCGAACCGGCGTCAGGTAGCACTCGACGCCCATGTTCCGCGACATACAGGGCCTTCGCCCGGCACCCTCAACGGGCACGACTTCCTCGAATCAGGCTGCGACTGCAGCTTGCTCCTTGCGGTAACCCTTGACGATCTTGCAGACGCGCTCACTCATCTGGGCTCCATTGCCGACCCAGTAATCAAGGCGATCGAGATTGACGTCAAGCGCCGTCGACGCGCCCCGGGCAACCGGGTTGTAGTAACCGAGACGCTCGATGTAGCGGCCGTCCCTGCGGGCACGACTGTCGGTAGCGACGATGTGATAGAACGGCTGCTTCTTGGCGCCGCCGCGCGACAGGCGGATTGTGACCATGGATCTTGCTCTTTCTACGAAGGCGAACTCGCCATCATACATCAGCCCGGGGCAGCTCGCCAGCATTCCACCACGTTCCTGCCGCGGAATGTGGCCTGACCCGCTAGCGGTAGCCGAGTGAGCTCGCCAGCCACCGCTCGGCAACCTCGAGCGGCTCCTCGCATCGACTGGCATAGTCGACGAGTTGTTCTCGCGACAATTTGCCGAGGCCGAAATAGCGGCTGTCGGGATGGGCGAAATAGAAGCCACTGACCGATGCTGCCGGGAGCATGGCGAGATTCTCGGTAATCGAGATGCCCGCGTGGCGCTCGGGCTCGAGCATCCGCCAGATCGCCTCCTTCTGACGGTGATCGGGATTGGCCGGATAGCCCGGCGCCGGTCGGATGCCGCGGTATCGCTCACGAATGAGATCGTCATTCGCGAGGTCTTCGCCGGGCGCATAGCCCCAGTCGAGCGTGCGCACCCGATGATGCAGATACTCGGCAAAGGCTTCGGCGAGCCGGTCGGCGAGCGCCTTTGCCATGATGCTGCCGTAGATGTCGTTGTCCTGATCGAACTGCTCGACCAGCGTGTCGAGACCGACGCCTGCGGTCACGGCGAAGAGTCCGATCCAGTCCTCGCGGCCCGACGCTTCAGGCGCGATGAAGTCGGACAGACAAAGATTCGGCCTCTCGTCCGGAAAGACCCGTTGCTGACGCAGGCAGTGCACGATCTCCGGCGGTTCGCTCCGTTGCCCATGCCGCCACACGTGAATATCGTCTCCACAGGCGTTCGCCGGAAAGATTCCAAAGACACCGTTGGCGCGGGTGCAGCCCTCGCGCTCGAAACGCTCCAGCATGGCGAGGGCATCGCGATGCAGTTTCACGGCTTCCTCGCCCACCGTCGGATCCTTGAGGATTCTCGGATACTTGCCACGAAGCTCCCAGGCGTGGAAGAACGGCGTCCAGTCGATGAAGGACGTCAGCGCTGTCAGTGGAAGATCGTCGACAACCGTGACCCCCTCCGTTGCCGGCGGTACTATCGAGACAGTCGCCCAGTCGCATGGCAGGCGATTGGCCCGCGCCACGTCGAGTTCCAGCAACTCGGTCTCGCGCGTCCGCGCGTCAAATCGCTTCCTGTAACGTGCGTAGTCTTCGTCGAGCTCCGCAACGAAGCTGTCGCGTTGCGATTCACCGGAAAGCAGACGCGTCGCGACCTGGACGCAGCGTGACGCATCGACCACGTGCACAACGGGCGGCACATAGTGTTCCGAGATCTTCACCGCCGTGTGCATGCGCGAGGTCGTCGCGCCACCGATCAGCAGCGGCATCTCGAATTGCTCGCGTGCGAACTCCTGAGCGACATGTGTCATCTCTTCCAGCGAGGGGGTAATCAAGCCGGACAGTCCGACCAGATCAACCTCGTTGGCGCGCGCCTCTTCGATGATCCGCGTCGCCGGCACCATGACGCCGAGATCGATGACCTCGAAGCCGTTGCACTGCAAGACCACGCCGACGATGTTCTTGCCAATGTCGTGCACGTCGCCCTTGACGGTGGCCATGAGCACCTTGCCGGCGCGTGACGAACCGGTGGCGTCGGCCTCCATGTAGGGGAGTAGCCAGGCGACGGCCTTCTTCATCACCCGTGCCGACTTGACCACCTGGGGGAGAAACATCTGACCCGAGCCGAACAGATCGCCCACATGGTTCATGCCGTCCATCAACGGCCCTTCGATGACATCGAGCGGCTTGTCCATTGCGAGCCGCGCTTCCTCGACGTCAGTTTCGACATGCGCGTCGAGGCCCTTTACCAGCGCATGTTCGAGGCGCTTCCCGACCGGCCATTCGCGCCACTCCTCATCCTGCCGCTCACGCACCTGACCTGCGCCGCGGTGCTTGTCGGCAATCGCGAGCAATTCGTCGGTCGCATCGTCGCGCCTGGCCAGCACAGCATCCTCGACCGCCGACCGCAGATCGCCTGAAACGTCTTCCAACACGGTGAGCTGCCCCGCGTTGACGATGCCCATCGACAAGCCCGCGCGAATCGCGTGGTAGAGAAAGACAGCGTGAATAGCCTCTCTGACCGCGTTATTGCCACGGAACGAAAACGAGACATTGGAAATTCCGCCGCTGATCATCACCCCGGGCAATGTCGACTTGATCTGCCGCGTGGCCTCGATGAAGGCGATTCCGTAGGTATTGTGCTCGTCTATTCCGGTCGCAATCGCGAAGACATTCGGATCGAAGATGATGTCGCGGGGATCGAAGTCGAGCCGCTCACGCAGCAAGTGGTAGGCACGGGTGCAGATCGCGACCTTGCGTTCGATCGTATCCGCCTGGCCGTCCTCGTCGAACGCCATGACGACAATCGCCGCGCCGTAGCGTTGCGCGAGCGTAGCCTGACGCAGGAACTCCTCCTCACCCTCCTTCATGCTGATCGAATTGACGACACACTTGCCCTGCAGGCAATGAAGCCCCGCCTCGATCACCGACCACTTGGACGAATCGATCATCACCGGCACCCGGGCAATGTCGGGCTCCGAGGCAACCAGACAGAGGAATCGCTGCATGATCTCTTTCGAGTCGAGCAAGCCTTCATCCATGTTGACGTCGATTATCTGTGCACCGTCCTCGACCTGTTGCCTGGCGACGTTCAGGGCTTCGTCGAACTCCCCTTCCTTGATCAGCCGAAGAAATCGGGCCGAGCCGGTGACATTGGTGCGTTCGCCGACATTGACGAACAACGAGGCATCGTCGATCGTGCAGGCTTCGAGCCCGGACAAACGACAGGCAGGAGGCGGGCTTGCTTTTTCACGAGGGGCTTCATCAGCGACCGCATCGGCAATCGCCCGAATGTGTTCGGGCGTCGTACCGCAACAACCACCGATGATGTTCAAGTGGCCGTTCCGTGCCCATTCGCCGATCTCTGCGGCCATCTGCTCGGGTGTCTCGTCATAACCGCCAAAGGCGTTCGGCAGGCCGGCATTCGGGTGAGCGCTGGTGAATGTTTCCGCAAGCGTCGAGAGTTCCTCGACATGCGGGCGAAGCTGCAGGGGACCGAGTGCGCAATTGAGGCCGATGAAGATCGGCTTCGCATGACGCACGGAATTCCAGAATGCCTCGAGCGTCTGGCCCGACAGGGTTCGCCCCGAAGCATCCGTGATGGTTCCGGAGATGCCGATCGGCAGAGCGAGACCACGATCGTCGAAGACTCGCAGGCAGGCAAAGATGGCCGCCTTGGCGTTCAAGGTATCGAATACCGTCTCGATCAGGATGAGGTCCACCCCCCCTTCGACGAGCGCATCGCAGGCTTCGTAGTAGGCGGCGTCGAGTTCGGCAAACGTGACGTTACGGAATCCCGGGTCGGCAACATCCGGCGATAGCGACGCTGTGCGATTGGTCGGCCCGAGCACTCCGGCCACGAAGCGTGGTCGATCCGGATTCTTCAATGTGGCGGCATTGGCGGCACGGCGCGCCAACCTCGCGCTAGTCTCGTTCAGCTCACGCGACAGCGACACCATGTCGTAGTCCGCCATCGAGATGGCGTTGGCATTGAACGTGTTGGTCTCGACGATATCGGCGCCGGCGTCTAGGTACTGCTCGTGGATATCGGCGATCAGATCCGGACGGGTCAGAGACAGCAGGTCGTTGTTGCCCTTGAGATCCGTCGGCCAGCTCGCGAAACGCTCGCCGCGATAATCCGCTTCCTGCAAGCCATGCCCCTGGATCATCGTGCCCATCGCGCCGTCGAGCAGGAGGATGCGTTGTTCGAGCAACAGAGAGAGCCGGGCGGCCGACGGGTGAGCGGGCAGGCGATCAGACATCATCAATGCGGCTTCTCGGGAAATATCGACAGATTATCATGGCTTCGATAAAGATATAAACATATCCTTATGTTTATAACGGTATCGCTGAAGTGCCATCTGCCGCACCCACGACGCCTACTGCCCGCCCAACCGAACAGAGTCGTCCTTCCCAACCACACAGCCAGCACGATCTGTAGCTCGAAATCTGAACTCCATCACAGCTTCGGCACAAATCTTGCCGCCCGTACCGTCGCTACGGTCGCGCGAGAGAGCGCGCGTTTCCTGCAGGGGAGCAAGGCCCCCGGGAAATCCGGCCACGCGGTGCGAGTAAAGGGATCATGGGAATTCGAACAAAACTGCTGGTCTGCCTGCTGATCGTGCTGGTACCGATCACCGCTGCCAGCATGTTCACCGTCCACGTTGTCGACCGGCACCTGACTGCACGAATAGAGACGGGACTCGAAAACTCGCGCCGTCTCGAGGCCGGGCACCTGTCGGAGGGACTGGAAGACTATCGTCGCGACGCGGCAAAGCTCGCCTCCGGGCCGTATATTCAGGACTTCATGAGCCGACTCGAGGCGCACCGCCTCGGCACCTTGCCGCGGCACATCTCGATCGGCGGCGTGGACTCGTTCTCACTGGTCGATCGAGACGCTACCTGGCCACTCCAGCAACTCGCACTTGCCTTGCAGAAGAAATCTGCCGCCATCGGCACCCAGGCCGTCGAGCTTCGACTGGTCGATACCCAGGGTGACACGCTGGGGGAATCCATCGGCTTCGAGTGGCAGCCAAGAGACAGGGCGCTCGTCGAGGAAGCCTTGTCGAGCGGCACACTGCGCTTCGCAGACGCCTTCGTCAACACACAGAATCAGCGTCGACTGGGCATCATCGCACCGGTCTACAACGCACGCGGCAGGGTCGTCGGCGCGCTGATGATAGAGATGAGGCTCGGTCGACTCATCGATCAGGTCACCCAGTACGAGGGACTCGGGCACTCGAGCGAAGCCCATATTGCACAGCGCCTGCCAAATGGTGATGCCGAGATGATCACGCGCTTGCGCTTCGACCGCGAGGCCGCTTTCCAGCGGGTCATTTCTCACAGCCGACGCGACATGCCAATCGTTCGCTCGCTGCAGACGCCCGAGGGCGAGATTCTCTATGCCCGGGACTACCGCGGCATCGACTCGATCCTGGCCGTCGAGACGATCCCGGCCACGGGCTGGGGGCTGGTGGTCAAGATCGATCAGTCAGAGGCCCTGGCTCCGCTAGCGCAGATATTGCAGGCCATCTCCCTGGCTGCACTCGCCACCGTGGCCTTCATCATCGCCGGTTGGCTGTTCGTATTGCATCCGATTGCTCGACGATTGCGCCGATCGGCCGCCGCCGCACATCGCATCACCGATGGCGATCTCTCTTCCCGGATAGACGACGACCGCTACGACGAGATTGGAGACGTCGCGCGAAGCATCGATCGCCTTGCATCGGAACTCGACACGGATCGACGCATGCGTGGCGCCGTCGAGTACCAGTTGCGACACCACGCACTGCACGACGAATTGACCGGCCTGTACAACCGCAAGCACGCCAACGCCGTCATCCTCGAGCACAGCGAACCGGCTGACCGACGGACCGCCATCGCCTTTCTCGATCTCGATGGCTTCAAGAGCGTCAACGATCTCTACGGCCACAGTGCAGGCGACGCGGTACTGGTGGCCATCGCCGGGCGTCTTCGGCGCGTCGTCGACGACGAGGCAACCCTTGCGCGCTGGGGCGGGGACGAGTTCGTCATCATTCTTCCGAATGGTGATGCGCGCGCCGCCGAAGCCGTCGCTTCAAGGGTTCGGCGCGTTTTCAACGAGCCTGTCGTCACCGAATTCGCCACCCACCAACTGGGCTGCAGCATCGGTCTGTCAGTAGCTGGCGACGATCGCACCCTGGCCGATGCCGTGATCGATGCCGATGCACGCATGTACGAGCAGAAGAAACGGCGGCAGCGTGACAGACATATCGAGACAGTCACCGCCCGGAACGTCGAGAAGGCGCTCAGGGACAACCGCATCGAGATCTGGTTCCAGCCGATCGTGTCGGTTCAGGCACCCGGCAAGGTGCGCCTGCAAAGCGTCGAGTCGCTGGTGCGCATGCGCACACTGAACGGCATGATTGTCGGACCGAACGAGTTTCTGCAGGACATCAGGAAACGCGAGCTTGGCCGCGAACTCGATCGCCGCGTGATGACCCGTTCACTCGAAGCCCTGGCGCGCTGGCGGCGCGTCGGCGTGGTCGACGATCAGTTTCGACTGGCCATCAACCTGACCGGCGAATCTCTGCGCGCTGACGGTTTCGTCGATGACGTCGCCGAGCAGCTGAGCCGCCTCGACGTTCCCGCCGATCGCCTGATAGTCGAGCTCTCCGAACAGACCGGTGGCATCGACAACAAGGTGCTTTCCCGATTACGAACCCTCGGTGTAGGGCTTGCACTTGACGATGTCGGCCTGCATCGCTCGAACCTCGATAGACTGGTCGGTCTGGCTCCTGACATCGCCAAGATCGACCGGCTGTGGGTCGATGATGATGTGGTCTTGCCGCGCCTTGTCGACATCTGCCGCCAACTCGGCATGCAGATCGTCGCCGAAGGTGTGGAAACACGCGAACAGCTCGAGCGCATTACCGCCCTCGGGGTGACGCGCTTTCAGGGATACCTTTTCGGTCGAGCGTCCCCCGGTGTGCAATTCGTCGCCGAGTGGGGCACAAATGGACAGGGCGAACAGTCAGACGGCAGCGCCGCCGACGATCCCGCCTGCATCATCTGAGCATTGAACTCTTGAGCATCGAACTCTGGCGCCTTCCGCGGAGTCTAATAAAGCCGTGGTAGGTCAGCGAAGCGGGGCGCTGCCCTCTTTCCAGACGTCATAGTAGATTCGCGAGTCGAGCGGACCGTCGAATTCAGCTGACGGCTGGAAGCCAAGCTGATAGCGGAACAACGCGCGCGAAACGGCACGCTCGGGAATCGAGAATCGAGCCACGCTGCGCCCGTCTTTCGTTGTCAGCGTGCCGCGAAAGACCGGATCGACGCCGCCGCCGATGCGATCGGCATCGCGAACACGCGCGACCACCCGTTGCGGCGCGATGATATTGGCGAAATCACCGGTGCGATCCCCGTCGAGATCCTCATGGACATCAACAGCGACCTTCGCGGCTGGTAGCAGAACGGCTTCGATGATCACCGTATCGGCCATTGCGTCGCGTTGAATGGATACATCGCCAAACCGCGGAAATCGAGCCTGTTCGACAGTTTCCAGCACGGCTCGTACGCGCTCGTTCCAGCTCGCGTTGACGGTGTCGAGATCGCAGCCGGTCTCGCGGAACGTATCTCTCCAGAAGCGTTCGGCCGACATCTCCCGGGGTGCATCGTCGCGCCCGGCCGCACGCAGAAAGTCACCCAGGATATTTTCGCCACAGGTCTCGACCAGCGCCATGCTCCAGAGATCACCCAGACTGTAATACAACTCTGCATCGAATCGCCGGGCGAACTCCTGTCCATCGACAAGGTCGTCGAAACGAATCTCGTGGCGCGCATGTGCCATAGCCGCGATCGCGTGATTCGAGGCACGGCGCGCAGGTTCGGGCACGACCTCGAACGAGACGTGCTGTGCCATGCCCTCGATGAAGAACTGTGCTGCCGCGAAGTGCCGCGCAAGGGCACGGTTCGATTCAAGCGCCTGCAGGACATGAGTCGCCTCATGAGCGAGCACACGACGCTGTGAGATATCAGCCTCGAAGGAATTCAGATCCATGCGAATCTTCTTCCACTTTGCAAGCCCGGCGGCGTGCTCGCTTGCCGCCGACAAGTCGACTCGAACGACGGGCAGTTCCTCGATACCCAGCCAGCGCCCGACTTCTGCAAAGTCATCGTCGGCATGTGCAAGCACGTAATCGACAGTGTCCTTGTCCTCGGCGCGATACACGAATCGATAGTGATCGGTCGCGGTCTGTGCCAGGCCCTCCTCGGCTACCAGACCACTGCCGGTGCCGACGCGATAGAGATTGAACATGATCAACAGCAGGAAAGCCGCGACGCCGAGTGCCACCCGCACCAGCTTGTTGCGCCGGGACCGCTCCCCTGCCCCGTTTCCGGTGACCGCGGCCGACTCTGTCCGGCTCCACAGCCGGTAGCCGACGAACAACAGCCCGACCGCGATGACGACGTGAACGACGATGGCGCGGGCATCGACTATCAGGCGCTGACCGTCGTAGGCATTGGAGAGCATGCCGAATACGCTCAGCAACCCCGCTGATCCGTTGGTGTTCTCGTACCAGAGCAGAAGAATCACGTACAGCGCATACACGATCAGACCGGTGGTCCGGAACCACGACAGGACGATGCCGTGCGAGAGAATCACGAAGGCGAACACACAGTCTCGCCACAGCAAGGTCCACCACACCTGTGTGAGGAAACGTCCGCCGAGCGATTCCGGGTTGCTGGCAAGCGACAGGGCATCGATGCCGTAGCTCAGTACATTGATGCCGATCAGCAGCAACCAGCCCGCGAGAAACTTGCCGGCATGGATGCGCCAGCGCGAAAGCGGCAGCGCTCGCAGGAAGTCGATGGTGGATTCGTCGTGCTCACGCGGGAACAGACTGTAGGCGGTCACCAGTATGAAGAAGATCGACAGGGCCGCGACCAGCGGATGATTGCCGGCTTCGCAATACCCTTCACACCAGCTCGCGAAGGTTTCCTCGTCCAGACGCTCGGTAAAGATGCGCGTCAGGTAGGAGAACAACAGGATGGCTATCCACAGCCACGCGATCGGCAGGAGCTGACGGAGTTCCTTCAGGACCAGCGCGTTCATCGTTCCGGGGACCCATCGAGATCGACGCCGGGCAACGGGTCGTCACGAAGAACCCGTCGACCGCCGGAAAGCCGGAGCGGTTGATGAAACAAGGAGTTCTCGATGTCGAATCCGACGTACACGCGCTGACCCGGGGCATAGCGACCGCCGACATCGTGGGCCTGCCCGTTCGAATCGCAAGGCGCGACGTCACGCCTGATCTCGTCACGCTGCAGATCGACATCGAACTCATTGTCGAAGGGACCGAGCACATCGTGCTTCATGACACAGTCAGGCCCCTCTGCGGCGCTCTCCAGACTCTGCACAGATTTTGCAGCACTGTCCCCACGACCCACCTTCGGTGTCGGCCATTCGACGTACTGCCCCACGAGACGGTAGACGCCGTTGTCGTCATAGCCGCCCGCGGCAACACCCTGCAACGGTGGAATCGCCTGCAGGTAGCGTTGCACGTCTGGCGCCGTCGCCCGGCTTGTCAGCCACATGCGCCAATCCTGGTCGAAGCTTGTCCAGGAAAGCCCGGTCGCCTCGCGGAAGCGTGCCTCGGAGGAACGCTTGCGATCGTCTAGCATCGCCCGGGCCGAATGGCCGAGTGACTCACCGAAGCGATCTCGCGCGAGCGTCAGGACAGCTTCCTCGCCCACCGTCTCCTCGAGATAGCGAAGCGCAGACCAGGCGAGGGCTTCCGCCGTCGGATAGGCAAGTTCATCAGCGATCAGCTGCCAGTCATCGATCAGATCATGCCGATCGGACCCACGCTGCACGGCATGCCAGGCGCGGGCAATCAACTCGGCTTCATGGGCATCTCGTCGCGTCAGCCAGGCACGCTCCGCCCACCAGCGAGCGAACCCGTCATGCAACCAGTGATAGGGCTCGAAGCTGGCACGCTCACCACTGAGGATGCTAAGCACACCGTGCAGGATGACGGCGTCGAGGACCGCGTCATCGTAATGGTCGTGACCGAGCCAGTTGGCGTGTACCCGAACCCCATCAGAGGTCGAGTAGACCAGCTCTTCGGGGTCGAGCTGCGGTGCGAGCGCCAGCCGGGTTACCGGCAGCGAAACGACACCGAGCACAGACTGCAGTTCGGCCAACGAGCGTTGCAATCGATCGCGTCGCTGTTCTGCGTTGGCACGGTATTCGGGCTGGATGAAGAGGACGGCGATCGGCGGCTCGTCGGCCCGCACCGTGAACTCGCTGGTAAAGGCACCACCGGACGATACATCGCCCTCCGACAACGTGCCGGCAACGCCCAGCCCCCCACTCAGCAGCACCCCGAAAGCCACGATGTCGCGGCGCGTCATCGGCCGCGCCAGTCGATCGGCGACCGATCCGTCACCGAGTCTGCTCAACAGGAACCCTGCCAGCGTGAATACTCCCGCCAGGGCCAGTGTGCCGGCCAGAGCGGACCACGGTACGACATCACGCTCATAGACGAACAACTGTTCGTCGAGCAATTCGAACGGAGCGAAGCGCGACTGATCGATGCCTGGCCACCACGCAATGAATGCGAGCACGCCGGCAAGAGCGGCGTAGAGCACCAATCGCAAGTGCCCGCAGAGGCTGAAGCAGAAGACAATGCTCCAGTAGAGAGTGACGACGGCCAGAGACTTGCCGAGCAGCAGCATCACATAGTGGAGCGTCACGTCGTCGGCGAGACCGGCGGCATTCGCGGCGAGCAGGATCAGCCCCGTCACCAACAGACCCAGATAGGCAATGCCGAGCAGGTACTTGAGCAGCAGCGGCCCGAGCTGACCGACGGGCAGAGCCTCGACGAACAAACGGGTGCGCGACAGGTATTCGCGCACGACCAGCCGGTTACCGACAATCAGCGCGATCATCGGCAGGTAGCTCAGGAGCGCGAAGCGAACCACGTCGAAGGGGCTCATGCTGAATGCCGCAGAGGCGTTCTGCCCGAGCGTGACGATGACCACGCCGGTTGTCGCCAGAGCGAGCACAAGGGCCGTCACGCCGTGCTCGCGAACATCCTTCTCGAACAGCGAAAGCAGCGCAGTCACGAGCGATCGGGCATCCCGTCGCCGGTGGCAGATGTGTCGGCGACGTCCCGTTGAGTGGCGCCGCGACCGGTGGCAACCGTCGCGATGAACATGTCCTCGAGTGTCATCGGCTCGCGACGCCAACCGGGCGACAAGGGCGCCGCCGCGTCGCTCGGCGCCACGTGCTCGAACTGCAGGGTCAAGATGCGTCGACCGCGACGTTCGACGTTTTCAAGCACATGCGCCTGCTCCCGCGCGAAGCTACCGGGCAGGCTGTCGGGTACATCATCCTCTACGGCTACCGAATAGCGCGCCAGCGAATCCCTCAGCGGTGCGAGCCTGCCCTCATACAGCGTGCGCCCGCCCTCGATGATGCCGATACGATCAGCAACCGCTTCGATCTCGTCGACCAGGTGCGTCGAGAAGAAGGTGGTCGCGCCGTCGCGCGCGGTATGCTCACGGACGAGATCGATGAATTCACGTCGCGCGACCGGATCCATACCGGCCGTCGGTTCGTCAAGTACCAGCAGATCAGGACGTGAGGACAGCGCGACTGACAAGGCGAGCCGTGCCTTCATGCCACCGGAAAACGTGCCGATGCGCCGCTTCGGCGGCAAGCCGAAGTCCTTGTTCAGCTGCAGCCAGCGCGCAGTGTCCCAACGGGGGTAGAAGCCACTCACGAAGCGAGCAAGCACACGCGGCGTCATCCACGGGTAGAGATTCTGCTCCTGCGCGACATAGCCGATCCGACGACGCACTTCGATCACCTCGTCGTCGAGGGCGCGGCCGAATACCTCGACCGTGCCGGCATCGGCGCGGGTGATGCCCATGATGATCCGGATAGCTGTCGACTTGCCTGCTCCATTACGTCCGAGAAAGCCGAACACCTCGCCAGCCTGCACCGAAAGCTGCAGGTTCGACAGAACCGAAAGCGTACCGTAGCGCTTGCGAACATCGCGCAAGGCGATCGTGACCTCCGGCTGCTCGGGTGAATCCTGTGGCGTGTGCAGTGGCGTGTGCAGTGGCGCGTGCAGTGGCGCGCGCAGCGTCGCTCGGCCCGAATTCGGCGAACCCTCGCCGGATTCAGGGCCGTACTCTGAGCCATTGTCGGCATCGACCGATAGATTCATTCGTGTGATCCGTCAACCTGCAGTGGGTAGCGGCGAAGGCTTGATGAACATGGTAACGGCTGAGCGTCGAACACCGTCGGGTAGCGAACTGTGCGACGCAGACAACAGAATCCCGATCTGCCCCTCTGGCAATAGTGGCCCTACGCGGTATGCTCCACAGACTTCAATCGCTTCACAGACCTACCATGAGCGTTATGTCCTCGGCTGTAATGGAGAATGGCCCTTCGGCACGGCGTGCAATGGGACAGGCTCCGATGCTCGACGTTCCACGCATCTGCTTCGGCACGTCCTCACTCGGCAACATGCCAGGCAGCTACGGCTACGAAGTCGACGAGGGGCGGGCCCGGGCAACGATCGACCGTGTCCTCGACTCCGATTTTCCCTTTCTCGATACGTCGCGTAATTACGGTCACGGCGAGAGCGAGCGGCGGATAGGCGCGGCGATCAGGGCGCGTGGCGGCTTGCCGGACGACGCACTGATATCAACCAAACTCGACCGGGACATGCAGACCGGTCGTTTCGACGGTGCGCGGGCACGCGAATCTCTCGAACAGACGCTCGCCGCCCTCGGTGTCGACTCGGTCGACATCCTCCATCTCCATGATCCCGAGCATGCGGCCTCGATCAGCGAGATCGTCGGTCCGGACGGCGCCATGCCAGCGCTGGTGCGCATGAAGGAAGAAGGGCTATGCCGCGCGATCGGCCTGGCTGCCGGCAATGTCGAAGTGATGATGCCGATCCTGCTCGAGTGGGATTTCGACGTCCTGATCACTCACAATCGCTGGACGCTCCTCAATCGGAACGCAGGCCAGCTGATCGAGACAGCCGTCTCACGCGGGGTCGCGGTGATGAACGCAGCACCTTACTCAGGTGGCGTCCTTGCGAAAGGCAGTGTCGCGCACCCGCGCTATGTCTACCAAGGCGCGAGTGAGGAAGTGCTCGAGCCGATTCGCGCGATCGAAAAGATCTGCGCCGAGCACGATATTCCGGTCGGTGCAGTCGCCCTGCAATTTTCGCTTCGTGACCCGCGAGTGTCGTCGACGGTCTGCGGCGTCACGCGCCCCGAACGCGTCGACGAGACATTGGCCTGGGCGAAGCTTGATATTCCCGATGCCGTCTGGGCGGGTATCGGTGATCTCCTGCCCCTGTCGAGCGACCCCGAGGCGAATCGCGTGTATACGCCGGACTGAATATTCCGGTGCCAGACGTCAGGCTGCACACCGGGTCCGGCAACCGTTCCTGTTACCGGGTTCAGATTCCCGTTCCAGTATCGGGTCGATGAGGAAGCCCTATGGCGATATCCTTGAAGCCAAGCGCGATGGCGCTCCTGCGGGAACTCGAGAAGAACAACAATCGCGAGTGGTACGAGACGCATCGCGCCGGGATGAAGGCTGAGCTTCTCGAGCCGATCGCCGACATGCTCTAAGCCGCAAGCAAAGCGCTCGCGCGCACGGCGGTTCCGCTTCAGGGTGGCAAGAAGACGCTGTTTCGCATGCATCGCGACACACGCTTTTCCGCCAACAAGCTGCCCAACAAGATCCACGTCGGCGGCATGCTGACCGTCGATGGCAGCAAGCGCATGGACCAGGGACTCGGTTACCTGCACTGTGAGCCCGGAAGCAGCTTCGTTGCGGCCGGTTTTCACATGCCGGAAACGAAATTTCTCGAGCCGGTACGTCAACACATGCTGGATGATGCGGCAGGGTGGCGGCGCGGACTGCGAGCACTCGACAAGGCCGGTCTCGCCATCGACGACAGCAGCCGACTGAAGTCGATGCCGCGCGGTTTCTCGGCAGCCAGTGCGCATGAGCATGCCGAGTCGCTGAAACTCAAGAGCCTGACGGTGTCGCGACAGCTTGCGAACAGCGACTGGACCAAGGGGCTTGCCGTCGACGCGCTGGTCGGCATCGTCAAGGACGCAGGCCCCTTGTTGAGGTTCTTGCGCGAGGCGCACTGAGGACAACTTCAGGGCAGGGACGAGAAACCTGACTGAGCTCACCAGCGGCGCTGATGATCCAGTCCGGGTTTACGATTTCGCCCGGTCGACCGAGGGCGTCGGCTGGTCGGTCCCGGCACCTCGCTGAAAGTGGCGATTCGCTCCGGTGAAACGCGTGTGTTCAGATCAACCGAACGCGTTTAACTGCAAACGTCGCGAACTCGTGCGAGGCATGTTCATGTCTGGCAACGCCATTCCAGAAGTCCCTGCAGAGGGCGAGCAACGCATCTTTCATATCGGGAGGCAAGTCGGCGGCCACTGTCGACGGTTCGCTGTCCCGCCACACCGGCGGCTGCTCTACGGGTAGCAAAGCCGACTGACCGGGCGCCACTATCAGGCACCTCAGAACATTACTATTTCGTGATAGCTAGAATAGACTCTAAATTTATGTATTTCAATAGCTTACTGCCTGTCAATTAACCATTTCTGATACGTTTCCTGATAGCATTTCGACAGATATGACCCATCGATTTCCATGGGTAACGTTGGCAGGATCCGTCAAAGGTTCTGGCTTTCTGCCTGCTCGCAGGCTCGAATCAGCGCACTACCTCCACCAACAACCTTTCCAACGGGTCGTGTTCGGCCACGAAATGATCTGGTCCGACTTCCTCGAGCTTCGGTAGAGCGAGCTCATCCATGGCCCCGTGGCGACTGTTCGTTGCGGCTGCCTTCATCATGTCGCCGTTCGATCCGACAGAATCAGACGATGCGGTTCCAGCTGCTGCAAGACGCGAGGGCAGAAAGCGGAGCTGCGCCTCGCGGGATATCGGAGGCGCTCCGGATGGACGCAAGCGCAGCCGCTCGCGACCGCGTTCGAGTCTCGGATCGGGCACTGGCACAGCCGACAGCAGTTGCCGGGTGTATGGATGGCGCGGATCGCCGAACAGGGTATCGCAGGGCGCTAGTTCGATGACCGTGCCAAGGTACATGACGAGCACACGGTGAGAGATCTGCCGGACAACCGACAGATCGTGCGATATGAACACAAGGGCGAGCCCGAGGTCGCGTTGCAGGTCTGCCAGCAGGTCAAGAATGCGGGCTTGCACGGAGACATCGAGCGCCGACACGGCCTCGTCGCAGATGACCAGGCGCGGACGGGTGATGATGGCCCGGGCAATGCCGACGCGCTGGTTCTGTCCGCCGGAAAGCTCGTGCGGGTAGCGATTGACGAACCCGGCCTCCAGCCCGACGCGCTCGAGCGTCCCCTGCACACGACCACGCCGCTTTCGGCGTGACAGACGGGGCTTGGCTACCCGCAGGGGCTCGGCGATCGAGTCGCCGATCGTCATCGACGGGTCGAGACTCGCCAACGGATCCTGGAAGACGATCGAGAAATCGCCGCGAGCCGCACGGAGCTCGGCGGACTGCATGTCGGACAAGGATCGGCCCAGCCAGCTGACCTCGCCTGCATCGATCGGGATCAGGCCGAGCAGAGCACGCGCCAGCGTTGACTTGCCGCTGCCCGACTCACCAACGATGCCGAGGGTTTCGCCAGCAGCGACCTGCAGTCCGATGCCGTCGACGGCACGCAACTCTCGCGGCTTCTGGAAGAGTCCACCAGGCAGACGGAAGCGCACCGCCACGTCGTGCGCCTCGAGGACAGGCGCCGATCCAGCGTCCCCATCACGGCAATGTCCCCCGATCAAGCGCTCGGCAACGGACTCGGCAACGGACTCGGGAATGGGCTTGGGCAGCAATGGCGCACGCGCATCGATGCGCGGCACGGCATCGAGCAACTGGCGCGTGTAGGCGTGGGCAGGTGCATGGAAGACCGCGTCGACCAGACCTGCCTCGATGTAGGTTCCCGAACGCATGACCTGCACCCGATCGCACAGCCGGGCAACCACGCCCATGTCGTGCGTGACCAGCACGATCGCCGTGCCCATGTCGCGACGCAGCTCGTCCATCAGGTCGAGGATCTCGGCCTGGATGGTCACATCCAGTGCCGTCGTCGGTTCGTCGGCAATGAGCAGGTCCGGTTCACACAACATCGCTTGCGCAATCATCACGCGCTGTCGCATACCGCCGGACAGTTCGTGTGGATACTGATCGATATGCCGGGAGGGTTCCGGCAGGTGTACTCGCTCCAGCCAGTCCAGGCAACGTTTTCGGGCGTCGCGGCGCGACAGGCCGCGGTGCGCAATCAGGCCTTCACGGAGCTGTTCGCCGATCGTCATGTGTGGAGTCAGCGACGTCAGCGGGTTCTGGAAGATCATCGCGATGCGATCACCGCGCACCTGGTCGAACTGGCGAGCGTCGAGCGACAGCAGATCTGTGCCCTTGTGCACGACCTGGCCTTCAACCCGCGCATTCGAGGCGAGCAACCCCATCGCCGCGAGAAAGGTCTGGCTCTTTCCCGAACCCGATTCACCGACCACGCCGAGACACTCGCTGCGGGCCACCTGACACGTCACACCGCGGACGGCATGCACTTCGCCGTCGTTGGTATCGAAGCGCACATGCAGATCACGTATGTCGAGAACCTGCGCTTCCTGGGCGGGCGTCACTGGACCGCTCATTTTCGGCTCAGCTCATGTCGGGCTCGGCTCATGGTCGTTTTCGACTCATGATCGTGCGGGACTCATGTCCGTTCATGCGGGTCGAAGGCATCGCGCAAGCCATCGCCGATGAACAACAGGCTCATCAGCAGGAGGACCAGGGCAATCGCAGGAAACCACATGAGCCAGGGCAGGATCTCGAGCACGTTCGCGCCCTCGGCAATGAGCGTTCCGAGCGAGGTCAGCGGCTCCTGTACGCCAAATCCGAGGAAGCTCAGGAAGCTCTCGGTCGCGACGATCTGCGGTACCGTCAACGCCGCATAGATGACAACCGGTCCGGCCAGGTTCGGAATCACGTGCCGGAAGATGATGGCGGTCCGCCCGAGCCCGGCGGCGTGCGCGGCCTCGATGTATTCGCGCTGGCGAATGGAGAGTGTCTGGCCGCGAACGATGCGCGCCATTGTCAACCAGACCAGCAAACCGATCGCCACGAACAGGAGATAGACGTTACGCCCGAACACCACCATCAGGAGAATCACGAAGAGGATGTAGGGCAAGGCATAGAGGATGTCGACGAAGCGCATCATGACCTGATCGGTCCGCCCGCCGACATAACCCGCGACGGCTCCGAAGAGCACGCCGACGATGACCGAGACCGTGGTCGCCAGGGCGGCTACCGCGAGGGAGACCCGTGTTCCGTAAAGCGTGCGGGCAAGCAGGTCACGCCCGTTCTGATCGGTACCGAAATAGTGCCCGGTCTCGATCGACGGCGGTGCGCGAAACGCGGTGAAGTCGACCTCTTCATGATCCCAGGGAAGCCAGGCCGGGAAGAACAGCGAGGCCGCGATGAGCGAGAGCACCACGACGACCGAACACACCGACGCCTTGTTCTTACGAAAGCGGGCCAGCGCATCCTCGAACTGACTCCGCCCTTTGACCGCTCTCAGCCGTGTCTCGGCCGCCTCGTTCATCGTCCGCGCACCCGCGGATCGAGCCAGGCATAAAGCATGTCGACGATCAGGTTGAGGACAAGAATAAGCACCATGTAGAAGACGACCGTACCGAGCACCATGCCGTAGTCCCGGTTCAAGGCTGCGTTGATGAAGTAGCGCCCGACACCGGGAAGGCCGAAGATGGTCTCGACCACCAGTGACCCCGTGAGCAGAAATCCCGCGGCCGGCCCGAGATAGGAAACCACCGGCGTCAAGGCGGGTTTCAAGGCATGGCGACGGATGATCGTGGCCCGGTCAAGCCCCTTGGCACGGGCCGTCCTGACGAAGTCGCTCGACAACACCTCGATCATGGCGCCTCGCATCAAGCGCGATATATGCGCCACGTGCGGCAATGCCAGAACCGTGACCGGCAGCACCAGGTGGGTGACGGCTCCTCCACCCCAGCCGCCGACTGGTAGCCAGTCGAGCTGCAACCCGAACACGAGTTGCAATATCGGTGCAATCAGAAAGTTCGGCAAGACCAGACCCAGCAGAATCAGCAACGCGAGGACATGGTCGCCGAGTCGGTTCCGGTAGAGGGCGCCGACGATGCCGGCCACGACGCCGACGATCGTGGCCAGCACAAAGGCGAGACCGCCGACGATCAAGGTATACGGCAGACCGATGGCGATCTGCTCGGACACCGAGAAATCCTGGTTGATGAACGACGGTCCGAGATCACCCCGGAGCACATCGCCGAGGTAGCGCAGGTATTGCTGGATGAGCGGTTGGTCGAGGTGGTAATGCGCTTCCAGGTTAGCCCGTACCGCGGGCGGTAGCGGGCGCTCGCCATCGAAGGGGCCACCGGGAGCAAGCCGCAGAATGAAGAAGCATGCCGTCAGTGCGATCCACAGGACCGGTATGGTCGAGAGGAGTCTGCGTAACGCGTAGCCGAGCACCCGCAGGCACTACTCGTCCAGCGTCAGCCAGCGCGTTCGGTGAATATCGAAAGCATTGTCCTCGAAGCCGCTGATCGCGGGTGACACGACGTTTTCCGAGAGATAGTAATAGATCGGCATGGCCGCCGATTCATCGAGCGCAATACGCTCGGCCTGACGTAGCAGTGCCGCACGCTCGGAAGTATCGTTGGACGCATTGGCTGCGTTGACAAGCCGGTCGAATTCCTCATTGGCGTAGCGCCCGTAGTTGAATTCGACGTCGCTCTTCAAGAGATTCAGGAAGTTGTCAGCATCGTTGTAGTCCGCCAGCCAACCCGCCCGGGCGATCTGGAGAATGCCGCGCGACAGTTCGTCGTAGTGAACCTTGGTCTCCGTGTTGTACAGCTCCACGCTCACGCCGAGTGGCTTCCACATGGCGGCGATCGCCACCGCAACCCGCTTGTGGTTGTCGTTGGTGTTGTACCGAAGCTGCACCTCGAGCGGCTTGCCGCCCTCGCCGTAGCCGGCATCCGCTAGTAGAGCCTGCGCCTCCTCGATGCGCTCTGCATAACTCAAGGTCGCCCAGTCGACCGTTTCCGGATCACCGTATCCGGCCATTCCGGGGGGCACCCATGAATAGGCCGGTATCTCACCGGTGCCGAGAACGTCCGTGCCGATGATGTCGCGATGGATGGCCATCGACAGCGCCTGCCGGACGCGCTGATCGTCGAATGGTGGTTCGTTGTTGTTGACGGCATAATAATACAAGCCTGCAAACGGCGTGACGCGTGCCTGACCGGGCAGGTTCTCGAGAATCCACGCGTACTGGTCCTTGGGCATGCTGGTCAGGATATCGAACTCACCGGCCCGGTAACGCTTCAGACCCGCCGCCTGATCCTCCAGCGTGAAGAATTTCGCGCCCTCGATGGAGACACTGTCGGCCGCATGGAATATGGAGTTCTTCTCGGTGGTGACATGCGAACCCGGCACCCACTCCACAGGCTTGTAGGGGCCGTTCACGACGATGTTCTCGACCTTCACCCAATCGTCACCTTGCGCCTCGATCAGGTGTTCCGGCAACGGATAGGCGGTGTAGTGCTTCAGCGCACCCAAGAAGTAGGCGGTGGGACGCTCGAGGGTGATTTCCAGCGTGCGCGCATCGATCGCGCGCACGCCGAGCGATTCGATGTCCGTGTTGTCGCCGCTGTTGATGGCCTCTGCGTTCTTGATCGGATACTGCAGATAGGCATACTCGGCAGCGGTGGCCGGATCCATCAGGCGCCGGAGGGCAAACACGAAATCGCCGGCCGTGACCGGCTCGCCATCACTCCAGACGAGACCCTCGCGAAGCGTGAAAGTGTAGACCAGCCCGTCGTCCGAGATTTCCCAGCTCTCCGCCTGACCCGCGATGGCCTCCGCCTGCGGATTCTCGGTCACGAGTCCCTCGAAGATATCGCCGGCAATGCGATTCTCCCAGTCACCGGACAGCTTGTGCGGGTCGAGCGACGTCGGGTCGCCACCATTCTGAATGTTGAGTATCCGCGCATCGACCACCGTGGTGGCGGCGAGCAGCAGCATCGTCGGCGCGAGCAGTGACAACAAACGGCGGGGACGTCTGAACATTGGTATCAACCCTTGGATTCAAACCTCGGACTCTAGCCCCGATCGCGTGAACGGTTCAAGTTTCGCTGCGCAAGGGCTCAGGACTTTATCTTCGTGATGATGTAGCCGCCCGAACGATCATCGTGCTCGAGCGCAAGATGGCCTCGAGCCGCCGCTTCCTCGAGCATCTTCCCGAACGAATCGAAACCGTAGTAGCTCTCGTTGAAACCCGGACGACGGCGCTTCAGCGTCTGCTTGACCATCGACCCCCAGAGCTTGTCGGCACCGCCACGTTCGGTCGACAACGCCGAAGCCGTCTCGAGCAGCATGTCGAGTCCCTCTTGCGCCAGTTCCTCCGGTGTCTTTTCCTCGGCTCTGTCGTCAGCTGCCTCATCGACCGACCCGTCCGACGGGCCGTCGGACGACACGTCGTTCGCCTCGGCCGCAACCGCCTTGCCGCCAGACGACTCATCCGCCTCTGCACCGGCTGTCGACGCCTTGCCGCCTTTCGCCGCGGCGCGCCTCGCACCGCCCCGGGTTCGGCGCCCGGACGGCTTTGCGGCACTCGATGCGTCCGTGGCATCGGACTCGCCGTCAGCCACGGCTGACGATCCATCAACAGAGCCATCGGCCGTTACTTCGGCCGCCTCACCGGCAGGCGCGGCAGCGGATTCCGCCGTCGCCTCCGCAGACTGCGAGCGCGCCGAGCGCTTCTTGCTGGCGCGCTTCTTCTTCGGCGCCTTGCGCTCCAGCTCGCGTACCAGATCATCGTAGTAGATGAATTCGTCGCAGCTCGAGATCAGGAGATCAGATGTCGAGTTCTTGACTCCGACACCGATGACCGTCTTGGCGTTTTCGCGCAACTTGCTGACGAGGGGCGAAAAGTCCGAGTCCCCGCTGATGATGACGAATGTATCGACGTGAGACTTGGTGTAACAGAGATCGAGCGCATCGACGACCATGCGGATATCGGCCGAATTCTTGCCCGACATGCGCACGTGTGGAATCTCGATGAGTTCGAATGCCGCCTCATGCATGGACGCCTTGAAATTCTTGTAACGGTCCCAGTCGCAATAGGCCTTCTTCACCACGATGCTGCCCTTGACCAGCAAGCGCTCGAGGATATGGTGAATGTCGAATTTCTGATATTTCGCATCGCGTACCCCCAGAGCGATGTTCTCGAAGTCGCAGTACAGAGCAAGACTCTTGTCGTCGTTCGGCGCTGCCATGGCGAAATTGCTCGGTGCAACCGCAGAGCGCGGTAGCAACATGGTACCGCACGCCCCACACGCCGCCTCGACTTGCTACTGTGGCCCAATCGATAACGCCTGGCTCCCGACATGCCCCGCCCGTCTGCAACTCCGTCGAACAATGCTCTGCCGTACCCTGAACGACTCGCAAGGTGTTGCCAGGACTGCCCGCAACGCGTGCCGCTACCGATTTGCCGTCGTCATGCAGGCTCGATGGTGAGTGCCCTCGCCCGTCTACCCGGTATACTCACTATCTTCCTGTTGTCGAATTTCGCGCTCGGCAACACGGCGTGGGCAGACACGGTTCGCCTCGCCATCGACGGGCGAATTGCAAGCACGGTGCTGATCGTGGCGGCTGAACGGGGTTACTTCGAACGCGAAGAGCTTGATGTCGAACTGATCGAGCTCGCACCCGAGGACGACCTGATCGAACAACTCGCCGACGGAGACGTCGATCTCGGATTGCTCACCTCGGACGGCCTGCTCCGCGCCGAAGGCAGCGGCACGGATCTGCGCGGCGCGTTCGTGCTCAGTCTTTCAGCGACGGCCGATGCCATCATCGCGCAACAGGAGATTCGCGACACCCGCCGCTTGCGCGGCCGTCGGGTAGCTTTCGAACCGGGGACGGCGGGCGAACTGTTACTGCAGAGCGCCTTGCAGAAGAAGGGGCGGCGCCTCAAGGACATCACGCGAGTTCCCCTGGTAGACAGCGAAGCTGCCGATGCACTGCTGAACGGGGAAGTCGATGCGGCCGTGCTGCACGAACCCGCAATCTCGAGATTCATCGACAACCCGGACTTCCGGATCATCGCCACGGCTGCCGACACACCGGGGCTCATCAGCGATCTCCTGGTCGGCACCGACGCTCATCTGAACCGGAGCAAGGAGTCAACCAAGTCGATGATTCGTGCCATCGCACGGGCGGTGGCGTGGATCCGACGAAATCCCGAAGACACCACCCGGACGCTTGCCGAGCGGTATGCGCTTGACGAAACCCGCGCGGCACAAGTGCTCGACGGTGTATCGCTCCTCGACGTCGAAGACAACATGTCGCTTCTTCGCGGCGAATACCAGAAGTCGTTCTCGGCGATGAGCGAAGTGTTGTCGACCGGACTCGACCGGGGTCGGGCGCGTGAAGTCCCGTCGGCGAATCGCTACCTGTCGCTCGCCGCGCTACGTCAGGTGGCAGCCGGCCGCTAAGGCCTCGTCAAGGAACAGGTTGTGCGCTCTGCCGGGGCCTTTGCGGGGCCGCGCCGCAGAACGCGCCGTTCGCTCCGGTCGATTCACTGGCTGTCGTCAGACGCTTTCGGCGACACCGAGTTGCCCGGTGGACGCCAGCCACGCTCGGAAGCATCGTGACGCGAAACAGTCCGCTTGTTAATGACTCTGTCCATCTCACTGCGGATCTGCTTGACAAGGACTATGTCATCCTTGTTTTCGCCAACCGAAAGATCGGCTCGATACACCTCTGCCAGCCGGCGAATGCCGCGTCGATCGAGTCGAACGGGTGCATGCCGAGCGCCTGCAACGAGTATCGCCCGGCTCGTACCGCACTGTCGAAGGTCTCGCGGACGATATCTTTCGTACCGGACTTGTATAGATCATAGACGTGCCGTCGGTCGAAGGCGCGCGCGACGATATGCAGATCCGGACGCTCACGTCGGGCATGGGCAATGAGCTTCACGGCGAGCTCCCGGTCATCGATCGCCACCACCAGCAGCCTGGCTTCGGCCAGTCCGGCCGAGGCCAGCAGGTCCGGGCGGGAGGCATCGCCATAGAATACCTCGATATCGAAACGCCTCAGATCCTCGATCAGATCGGCTTCCGTGTCGAGTACGACGGTCTTGAACCCGTTCGACGCGCGTATCCGATTGATCACCTGCCCGAACCGCCCGTGGCCCGCGATGATGGCCGTGCCCTGCTCGGTGATCTCGTCGTCGGCACGCACCTCGGCCGTCGACATGCGCGGCACGATGACCTTGTGGACGACAGCGACAACACCAGTCCGATGGCAAGTGCCAGCTGCCACGGTTGCCCGAGCGCGATGACCGCCGCAGCAACCAGAGCCGTCGTCAGGAGAACCTGTAGCCCGCCGAGACCGAGCAAGCGAATGCGCATCTCCCATAGTGCACGCGGTTCGAGTTCGAGACCGAAGCGCTTGGCCAGCGGCACCGCGATGACGGCGGCAGCCAGGTAGATGAAGGCCGGCAGAAGAAAGCCATTCGTGTCGCCGCCTCGACCTTGTCCGAGGACGGGAACGGTGCCGACAGGAACTGTTCGCGCGCACACGCCTGGTCCAGGTCGACCCGATCATGGACATGGGCTGCCAGCAGTTCCTTGTAGCGTGCCAGATGATCTTCGAGCGCAACGCTTTCCGCCGCACGTAGCGACGAAAACTACACAAAAGGCGCGACATATCGCATGTCACAGAGATTCGCTGTCTGTTCGAGTGGCGACAGGAGTGTGCGAATCAGAAAGCGGTTTGCGCCGCGCGGATCATAGGCATTGACCCGTGATCGCGTCGGATTCGGGTGGGCATGCAGAACGAGCACGCGTCTCTAGTTCGACACACACTCAAGTGGGGATGACAGGGACGCCGCGATCCTACCCTGTACACTTCGTTGCATGAAAGGGTTTGCACGCGTGGCGGCAGCGGTGCCGCATTGCCGGGTCGCCGACGTGACGCATAATCAGATGCGCACACTCGCGCTGTGGCGCGAGGCCGATGCGGCGATGGCCAACCTGGTGGTCTTTCCCGAACTCGGTCTCAGTGGCTACACCGCGCGCGACCTGTTGCTGAACACCACGTTGCTCGATGCCTGTGAAGCGGCACTGCTGGACCTTGCTCGCGACGGCGCATCGCTGAAGCCCGTCGCTGTCGTCGGTCTGCCGCTGCGCGCACGGTTTGCCGACGACAGCGCGACCGGTGTCACTACTGTCGCCGGCAGTGCGGGTTCGGACGGCACGCTCTACAACGTCGCCGCCGTCATGCACGATGGCCGCATTCTGGGCGTCGTGCCGAAAGCCTATCTGCCGACTTACCGCGAGTTCGAAGAGACGCGCTGGTTTCGTCCCGGTGTAGAAGTCTCTCGGGGAGAGTTCGTGAAGCTCGGCAATGATCGCGTACCCTTCGGCATGGACCTGCTCTTCGAGAGCACACTTCGCGACCTGATCGTCGGCATCGAGATCTGCGAGGACAACTGGGTGCAATCGCCACCGAGCAACGACCTGGTGTCCGCTGGCGCCACCGTCATCGGCAATCTCTCCGGCTCGCCCTTCACGGTCGGCAAGGCTGAATCGCGGCGACTGCTTGCCCGGTCCACCTCGGACCGGGGCAAGTGCGCCTATGTCTATGTTGCCGCAGGGCCCGGCGAGTCGTCGACCGATCTCGCCTTCGATGGCGATGCATTCATCTGCGAGAACGGCAGGGTGCTGGCCGAATCGGTGCGCTTTCAGCGAAGTGACCAGATCGTGGTTCAGGATATCGACTGTGAGTCACTTGCCTACGAACGTCGCTCGACGAGTACCTTCGGTGACTGCGCTCGTGAGCACGCGCGACGTTTTCGCCTGATCCCCTTCACCTCGCAAGAGCCGTCGGGCCTGGTTCGCAAGGTATCGCCGACGCCCTTTCTGCCGAGCGATCCGGATACGCTCGCGACCCGATGCTGGGAAATATTCGAGATCCAGAGCAATGCGCTCGCGACCCGCATGGCCGCGATCGGCGCGAATGCTGGAACCTCTCCCGCACTCGTCCTCGGCGTCTCGGGCGGACTCGATTCGACACAGGCAGCGCTGGTTGCCGCCGCTGCTCTCGATCTTGCCGGACGGCCGCGCAGCGAACTGCACTGCATCACGATGCCGGGCTTCGGCACCAGTGACGGTACCCGCGAGAACGCCGAAGCTCTGAGCATTGCCCTGGGTGCAACTTTCCGGGAGGTCGCGATTTCCGAGTCGAGCCGACGCGTGCTGATGTCGGTCGGCCATCCGGCTACCGACGGCGTCGACAACGTCGCTGCCCTGCTCGATCGTCTTCGAACTATGCCCGCCCTCGGCGATGTGACGCTCGAGAATGTGCAAGCTCGCCTGCGCACACTGGTACTGATGACTCTCGCCAATGACATCGGCGGCATCGTGGTCGGCACCGGGGACTTGTCCGAGAAGGCGCTGGGCTGGTCGACCTACGCGGGCGACCATATCGCCATGTACGACGTCAACGCAGGCGTACCCAAGACGCTCATCCAATTCGTCATCCGCTGGGTTGCCAACGAGCGTGCCAGCCACTGGAGTGATGCCGAGAATCTCAGGAAGATCCTGTTCGATGTTCTCGATACACCCATCTCACCGGAGTTATTGCCTGCCGATGCCGCTGGCCAGATTGCACAGCTGACAGAAACCACACTGGGGCCGTACGAACTTCACGACTTCTTCCTCTACCACTTCGTCAGGCATGGCAGCCGACCAGCCCGATTGCTCGATCTGGCGCGTACGGCCTTTCCGTCCGAACGCTACGATGACGACACGCTGAAACGCTGGTTGACGAAATTCATCTGGCGTTTCTTTTCGCAGCAGTTCAAGCGCTCTTGCACAGCCGATGGCCCGAAAGTCGGCAGTGTCGCGCTATCGCCGCGTGGTGATTGGCGAATGCCTTCCGACGCACGCCCGGAAAGCTGGCTCGCCGATATTGCAGCATGGCCCGGAGGACTGAACGAGGACTGATTGCCCGACTACCGATTACTTTCCCGGGCAACACCGGGCTTGCGACTGCTTCGGTACCAGTCAAAGAACTCGCGGACCATTTCCTTTTCAAGCGTAGCGATGCGGTCTGTCGGGCAGAACACGGTAATGGTCGTCACCAGCTTTGCCAGATCGTTGGTAGAGAACGCGATCGATGGATGTGCGTCGGGTATATCGATGCCGCTACGCTTCTCGAGCATCGCGTTGTAACGACGCGCGGTTTCGGCGAAGGGTTCGGTCAACGCGAAGATACGCGCCTCCAGCTTCTTCTCGGCATCGATCGGAAAGGCGTCCGGTTCGATGGTCATCGTGAAGCTGTGAAATTGATAGCGACGCAGCAGATTCTGATTGATTACGCTGTTGCCCAGAAACACGGAATTCGGAACGACCACAGTGCGACCGGTCGATGTGTAGTTTCGGGGTTCGATCTCCTGGATCTGCGTACTCAGGAAATTGCTCTCGATAACCTCGCCGAACCGGTCCTGAATCAGGATCCAGTCGCCGATGACGAAGGCGTTTGATGTTCGGAGCAACAGCGTCCCGAGCAGACAGAGCGAAAGCTCTTTGGTCGCGATGACCAAAGCGACGGCAATGGCTGTTATCGACAGCGCGAAGTGCTGGATCTGCGGCAACCAGACTGCAAACAGCAGGAGCAGCGACACCAGCAAGGTGCTGTGGTGGATGATCGAGATCCGGCGCCGGTGTTCGGGCTTGAGGATATCGGTCGTGCGGCGGATGGCCCGGATGCCGACCTCTCGCGTCGCCAGGGCGATGGCCACGACCACCAAGGTGAACAGACCGCGGTTTTCCACGATCCAGTTCGTCAGATCCGACATGAGGCTCCATTTTTCTCGAAAACCGGGACGACGAACCAGCACGCATGAGACGCGTCAGTGGTCAATCAACATGATATTGACTGACCACTGACCTCCCGGGCGCACGAGAATAGCGCAATCGCGCCCCGGGGCCGGCCCCGGGAATGTCATGAGATCCGGCCCGGGACGCGTCCGATCAAAGCGAACCTGCCCATTCCTCCACTTCAGCTTCGGCCGCGTCGCGTTCGAGCCCGTAGCGTTCCTGCACCAGACCCACCAACTGCTCACGATCGCCCCCGGTGGCGAGTATCTCTTCCTCGGTCAGATCAGCCCACCGGTCCTTGACGAGTCCAGCAGATCCTTCCCAGTTTTCCTGCATGGCGACCCAGCCTTCGCTGGCGGCATCGGTCACGGCATCGCCCGCCTCGGCCGCCGCATCGGTGACCACTTCACCCGCCTCACTGGCGGCTTCGACGACTTCATCGGTCGCCTCAGCGGCGGCCTCTGTGGTGGCATCCACCGCAGCGGCAGCGTCGTCAGCAACGGATTCGGCCGCACCCTCTACCGGATCGACCACGACATCACCGTCTTCGGTCGTTTCACCACCACCGCCACAAGCGGCGAGCGTGACAGCCAGTAAGAGCGACAACCGGGTCCTGGTGATTCTCGGAATCATTTTCACTTCCCCTGCATTCGAATGAGTGTTTGCGCGCGCGGGCTGCCACATGGGCACGCTGACGGCCCGACCGTGCAACGACACAATAGAGTTCACGACAGCATTCGTCCGCTTACAAACCGGAAGCCTGCTCTTTGCCAGACGCGGTACAAACCGATCGGCGACACTACACCAGCGCCCGCGACCGACCGAACAAGGAGCAGAGAGATGCCGGCCGACAAGGGCAGCTACCACGAGATCACAGACGGGCTGCCTCGGTACCCGGGAGCGGATCGAGCGCTGCGCCTGGTTGAGCTGGATTTCTGGCAGAACCAGATATCTAGCGAAGCCAGATCTCGAGCAGACCCGGATCGGGTGATGGCTCATAGCGCACCAGACCTCGCAAGCCAACGTCGCCGAAGACATCTTCGAGCTCGGTCGCGAGCGCCGCGGCCATGTCCGCATCTTCCTCGTGAAAGAAGCGAATGTGATCTTGTTCGACAACCGTTCTCACCTTGCGTTGTTCGACCTGTTCCGCGCCAAGATCTCTCAGCAGACCGTCGACGAGCCCCGACAGCCGCGCAGCGTCGCCACGACCGTGAATGACTATGCGCCCCTGGTCTCGCCAGTCTTTCTCGCCACTCGAAGGCCCATCGCTCGACTCGACTTCAGCTAACTCGGCATCGCCCGACTCGGCATCGCCCGACTCGACCTCGGCTGAACCTGCATCGTCGGATTCAGCATCCGCAGGGGTCTCGGCGGTGGCCCTCTCCTCTGCCTGAGCAGGGCTCCCGGTGCCAACGTCCTCGACCGGTGCTGCGTCGGCTTCCTCTGAAGCATCTCGTCGACGCGGCGTCACCCATCTCGGCCGCAGTATTTCGGGAGCAACCTCGGCCTCGGCGCCTTCAGCCGGAATCCCGCTTTCAGTGCTCTCGGCGTCGGTCGCGGGCGTCTCCGCCTGCACCTGGGAAGCTGTCAGCGCCAGGCTGAAGAGCATCGACGCGCCGAGCGCTCGCTCGATCAGCCTCACGGCAGTGTACCTGTATTCCTTCACGGTCGACCTCGGACACAACACGGATTGGTCAGCCCCAGCGTAACCCGATTACGCAGGATCGAGGGAGGATCCGGTGTGCGCAAGATCACACCTGACAGATGTTTTCAGAGTCGGACCATCAGCGCTGTGACATGTTCGTCGCTGATACCGCAATCCCGCAGCGCTTCGTCGAGTGCAACGAGATAGTCCCGATTGGCGCCACTCGGCCCGCGACTCGTGCGTATCTGGTCCACCATGACGTCGAGCGGCGCAGCCCCCAGCCAAGATGAATTGGCCGGGCCTGCTATCCATGTCAATGCACTCACTGTCTTGCCGCTGGCCAATCGAACATCGAGTTCTGCTCGCTCATAGCCGTCCTGTTCGCGATGATCGAGCACCTTCAGTGTCTCTTCGCAGACAGCAGGATCGAGTCCGTAGACTATCCCCTCGCATGAGTGATCCGGCTCCGCAACCAGGGTAACCACCCGCCCCGGCGCAGCCGGTGTGCCACGGTGATCTGTCGATGCTTGCCAGAATCGTCTTGTCCAGCCGCAGACACGGCCAGGTTGACGTTCGTGAAAAACGAAATCGGGACGCCAGATCAGCGAACCGTAGCCGAAGATCCACACAGGACCGGTGTCTGGAGCCATGGATCAGGACGATAGGAAACGTGACACCAGAGCAACCTGCTCGGGCCGGATCAGCGTAGGCGCGTGGCCGACACCTGGCAGCGTCTCGAGCAACGCAGCTGGCCCGTCACCCGCGGGGCCACCGCGCGTCATCGTCAAGGCTGTTTCCCGAGACAGGAGATCAGATGCCTCGCCACGCAAGACCATGACCGGACAATCGATCGTCTGCCAGACAGGCCAGAACGCGACGTCGTCGTCAGGAACGTCGGCGAAGGCGTCGCCAATGGCCGGATCATAGTGCGCAATCCAGCCTGCGCCATCCTCGACGAAATAGTGTCGGGAAAGGAGCCGAAATTCGTCGTCGTCGTGCTCGCCGAAGGTGGCCATCCGTTCTCGAAGATCCGCTTCTGCCGACGCGAACACGGCGTAGTGCTTGTTACCGCCGACATAGCTTGCGATACGCGCAAGGCCGGCACGCGAGAGTACCGGCCCGATGTCGTTCAGGAGCAGACGACGAACGGGCGATATAGCAGCGGTCGCCAAGGACGCGAGTGTCATGCCGATCATCCCGCCCAGAGACGTTCCGACCCAGTCGACTTCCGCGCGGTCGATCCGGGCCAGGAGCGTCACCATGTCTGCCACATACTGTGGAACGGCGTAAGCAGACGCATCGGCAAGCCAGTCGGAATGACCGCGGCCCACGAGGTCCGGGCAGATGACGCGATACCCCTCGCTCACCAGCGCCCCTGCGAGCCGATCGAAATCCCCCCCGTTTCGGGTCAGGCCATGTACGCAGACGACAGTACGCTTCTCCGCACTCGCCGGTTGCCATTCCCGATAGGCCATTCGATGGAGGCCGCCGGGGTGTGCACAGAGAACGCTGCGGACGAGCGGGCAAGCGTCATCGGTCATGCGACAGTGACTTCAGGGCACCACGGTGACCGGCACGTGCGCTGACTGCACCAGTTGATTGGTGACGCTGCCGAACATGATGCTCTTCAGACGGCCATTACCCAGCCGGCCAATGTACATGCCGGTTACCTTGTGCTGATCGGCGAGCCTGTTCATGACTTCGGCGATGTGACCATGCCGGACCAGGGTATCGGTCTCGACACCATCAAGTTCGATCTGGCGTAGCAAGGGGTCGAGAACCTTCGTCTGTGCAGTGTTGATCTCTGATTCCCGTCGCTTGCTGCGCTGCTCGTTCTCCTCGGGCGTGTTGAAACTGTAGGGCGACCACTCGATGACATAGACGATGAGTAACTTCGCCCCCATCCGTTTCGCCCGATCAACCGCGAACAAGGCTGCGCGCTGACTGCCGTCACTGCCATCGACACCGACGAGAAAAGTATCTGACATGCTGTTGCTGCTCCACTTTGCACGACGACCGGGCGCCAGTGCCGGTCATGCGATTCGCTCACCATTCCATACCACCGATAGAGAATCAAGAGACGAAGGAACACCGTGATCCTCAGGATGCGAGTGTTTCGCGGTCACACTCGTTGCGAGCCGGGAGCAAGCTGTCGATGGGCACAGGCTTGTGCAGCAACCAGCCTTGCACGAAGTCGATACCAAACTCGCGCAGTCGTGAAAGTACAGCGGGTGTTTCGACGAACTCCGCCACTGTCTTGACGTTCATGATGCGCGCCACCTCGGCGAAACAACGAACTGCAGCGGCATCGAGCGGATCATCGGTCAAGTCCCGCACGAATTGACCATCGATCTTCAGAAAGTCGACAGGCAAGGATTTAAGGTAGCCGAAAGACGACGCTCCCGCGCCGAAATCGTCGAGTGCGACCCGCACGCCGAGCGCTCGCAGTTCGTTGACGAAGCCTGCAGCATCATCGAGGTTGGTCACGGCTGCCGTCTCGGTGATCTCGAAGCACAAGGACGTACACAGCTCGTCACCTGCCTCGCGGAGGCTGCAAAGCGCATCTTCCTGAAACTGGCGATCGCTGAAAGACTGGCCTGAGAGATTGATCCAGAACGTGTCGATGTCGATCTGATCGTGGTGAGCGGTCCACCATTCGATGACGCGACCGAGCACCCACTGATCGATACGATTGATCAGGTTGAAGCGCTCGGCAGCGGGCAGAAAGGCACCGGGAAGAACCGGAGTGTCAGGCTTGCCGCCACGCAGCCGAATCAATATCTCGGCATGCTGTTCCGCGCGCGGTGTTCCTGCCTCCAAGGGCTCCAGCGCATCGATTCGCTGGGCATGCAACTCGAATCCGTCCTCGTCCAGTGCCGTCTCGAGTCGCGTCGCCCAACGGGTCTGCGCACGGCGGTCATGCAAAGCGGTATCGCTCTCACTCCAGAGATGCACGCGGTTACGACCGGCCTCTTTTGCTGCATAGCAGGAGACGTCAGCCGAACGGACGACACCTTCGACATCATCGGAACCGCTGTGCAGGGCTACCAGTCCAATGCTGGCACCGATCCGGAAGCGCTGCTCCTGGTGAACGAACCGATACTCATCCATCAATTCGCAGATTTCCCTGGCAACAGTCTCGGCATCAGCTATCGCGCAGTGTTCGAGAATGACCGCAAACTCGTCGCCACCGAGACGCACGAGCAGATCTTCAGCGCGCACCGTCCTCGCGAGCAATCGACTTACCTGCCGCAACAGCTGATCACCCGCCGCATGGCCACAGGTATCGTTGACGATCTTGAACCGGTCGAGATCGAGAAACAGCAGCGCGTGATGGTCATCGGTCTGCCGGGTACCGTCGAGCAGCTGCTGCAGCCTCGATTCGAATTCCACCCGGTTGACCAATCCGGTCAATTCGTCGTGAGTGGCACGCCAGGTCATTTCATTGGCGGCCATGCGCTGCTCACTGACATCATGGAAGACGAGCACCGCACCGAAGACATCCCCCTGCTCATTGCGGATCGGTGCGGCCGACACTTCGATCCAGCGCCGCTCGCCACAGCGGGAGACCAGCAAAGTGTCGCCGGCGTGTCCAGACTGGCTGTGCTCGTCGAAACAGCGGCGCACCGGATCGGGCGCCAGATCACCACTCGCCTCATCAACGATATGGAAGACTTCACTGATCGGTCGTCCTCTCCCCTCGGCGGTACTAAAACCAATCAGTTCCTCGGCGACCGGGTTGAGCCAGATGACGCTACCCGAGGGATCGGTCGTGATGACCCCGTCGCCGATCGAGCGCAAGGTGACCTTCAGCACTTCGTGCTGATGCGCGAGCTCCCGTGTCATCTGCCGCTCTATCGACACATCGCGGTTGGTCCCGACAATACGGGTTGTCCGGCCATCTCGACCTTTGATCACACGTGCGGTGCCCGCGATATAACGCACTTCGCCGCTGGCCGTGACTATCCGGAAGTCGAGTTCGTCGGGGCCGTCGCCGGTTATGGCGCCCCGGGCCGCATCGATGGCCAGTTGGCGATCTTCCTTGTGAACAAGCTCGAGCCAGCGCTCGCCGCTCATCGCCGATGTACGCCCGGGCTCGAGCCCATAGAGCGCGAACATGCGTTCATCCCATTCGAATGTCTGCCCTTCGACATCGAAGTCCCAGATGCCGATACCACCACTGTCTGTGGCTAGCGACAATCTCTCGTTGACACGCTCAAGCGCTCGATGGCTGTCGCCGAGTGCGCTCAGCCGACGCAAGGCGTGCACGGTAATGTCCTGGACCGCGCCGCTCAATCGCACCGGTTTGTCGTCATCGAACTCGACTGCACCGATGAATCGCGCCATCACTGTTTCACCGTCGGTCCGCTCGAGTGGCACGTCGATATCGAAGCTCTTGCCGTGCTTTATCGCCTTGTCGATATGCTCGGCGATCAAGGGGTGGAAGGCAGGGTCGAAGTAGCCGAGCCATTCGTCGAAGCCTGGCTGATACCCCGGTTTGCGTCCAAAAATGCGACTTGTTTCGGCAGACCAGGTAACGCGCCGCTCGAGCAGATCCACTTGCCAGCCACCGACACCCGCGATATGGCCGGTACGACCGAGGAAATCCTCGCTTTCACGCAAGCGGGCTTCCTGTCGCTTGCGGGTGGTGATGTCCTGCAGGGAGCCGTGTACCCGCTGCAGCGAATCGTCGTCGACAGACTGACTCTGCAAACGCGCCCGATGCAGCACCCACACCCAATGCGCTTCGTCGTGACAGACACGGATGTCAACCTCGTGCATCTCGATCTTGCCTGCGAGCAGCGCGCTCAGGCCACGCTTGAGAGCGCTCCGATCAGACGGATGCACAAGCGTCATCCAGCGTCTTGCAGACAGGGTCGGGCCGATTTCAGGCGCCAGCCCGTGAATCTCTGTCCAACGCGCATTGACGAACAGTTCGTCGTTTTCCGGAACCCATTCCCAGAGACCGTCGAGGCCGTTGTCGGGAAAGGCGGTGACCATCGATCTCTCTCCTGCAAGACGACGACACCGTCACAGTGTCGGGTGATCGGGCTAAAGTACGCCCATCACCGGTCGCCTCTGCAAGACGCGCGCCATGCGGCGCCCGCTACCTACATGGGTGGACCGCCCGGCCCCCCCATGCCGGGCGGCAGTCGACCTTTCATGCCGCGCATCATCTTCGCCATGCCGCCCTTGCTCATCTTCTTCATCATGCGACTCATCTGCATGTGTTGCTTCATGAGACGGTTGAGATCCTGAACCTGCAAGCCCGCGCCTGCGGCAATACGCTTCTTGCGTGAACCCTTGAGGATGGCAGGGTACTTTCGCTCGCGCGGTGTCATCGAGTTCACCAGCGCGATCATGCGCTTGAACTCCTTGTCGTTCGCCTGATTCTTGACGGCGTCCGGCAGATCAGCCGCCCCGGGCATCTTCTCCAGGAGCGAAGCCATGCCACCCATGTTGGCCATCTGCTCCAGCTGCTCCTTCAGATCGTTGTAATCGAAGGCCTTGCCCTTCTGCATCTTGCGGGCGAATTTTTCCGCCTTGTCGTGATCGACCTTGGCCGTGACTTCCTCGACCAGACTAACGACATCACCCATGCCCAGAATGCGTGAGGCAACGCGCTCCGGGTGAAAGACTTCGAGGGCATCGGTCTTCTCACCGGCGCCGATGAACTTGATCGGCTTGCCGGTGATGACGCGGACCGACAGGGCCGCACCGCCACGAGCATCACCGTCCGTCTTGGTCAGGATCACACCGGTCAGCGGTATGGCTTCACCGAAGGCTCTGGCCGTATTGGCCGCATCCTGACCACTCATGCTGTCGACCACGAACAGCGTCTCGACCGGCTTCACCGCAGCGTGCAAGTCGCGAATCTCGCTCATCATCGCCTCATCGATGGCGAGCCGGCCAGCCGTGTCGATCAGCAGCACGTCGACGAACTGCTTCTTTGCCGCCACCAAAGCCGCTCGCGCTATATCGACCGGTTTCTGTGCGGGCGAACTCGCAAAAAAAATGGCGTCAACGGATTTAGCCAGCGTCTCGAGCTGCCCGATGGCAGCTGGCCGATAGATGTCGCAGCTGACCACCATGACCTTCTTCTTGTCTTTCTCCTTCAGTCGCCTGGCGAGCTTGGCGACTGTCGTTGTCTTGCCGGCGCCCTGCAAGCCGGCCATCAGCACGACCGCAGGCGGTTGGGCAGCGAGATCGAGCGATTCGGCGGTGTCCCCCATGACCGCTACCAGCTCGTCGTTGACCACCTTGATCAAGGCTTGTCCCGGCGACAGGCTGCCGATCACTTCCTGGCCGAGTGCTTTCTCGCGTACCGCATCGATCAGCTGCTTGACAACGGGCAAGGCCACATCGGCTTCAAGCAACGCCATGCGCACTTCACGCAGGGTGTCCTTGACGTTCTCCTCGGTCAGCCTGCCTTGTCCACGAAGGTTCTTGATCGTACGGCCAAGTCGTTCGCTGAGATTGTCGAACATGGATTGCTACCGGAAGGCGGGCTGGAAAGTATATCCAAGGTACTGGCCAAGGTACCGGCCAGGGTTGAGTGGCAGGGACGTGGTCAGTTCAAGAGGCAGGCCCGGTTCGGAGCAGAGATGGGACCGATGACGGGCCGTCGCGCCGATCGTGGCATTGGGAGTCGGTAATTTGACGAAAACGTGGACTGAGCCTGAATACAGCTGTGGACCGACACACAATTTCACCGAGTTGCCCTATCTACCTGATTAGATTCGTATAGTTTCTCTGGCTCGGCGGTTGACTTGGCTTTGTCCGCATCCGCGTTACCAAGGAGATTTCGAAAGTGAACATGTTGAGAGCTTTGTGCGCGGAGGTGTTCGGCACCTTCTGGCTGGTCTTGGGAGGTTGTGGTGCGGCCGTACTCGCCGCTGATTTCGGCACTGGCGGTAACGGCACCAGTCTCGGTCTCGGCTTCGTCGGGGTCAGTCTCGCCTTCGGCCTGACTGTCCTGTCCGGCGCCTACGCGGTCGGCCATATTTCCGGCGGTCATTTCAATCCCGCCGTCACCCTGGGTCTGGTTGCCGGCGGCCGTTTCTCGATCGCCAAGGCACCGGGCTATATCATCGCGCAGGTCATCGGCGGCGTTCTCGGGGGCTTCACCATCTACACCATCGCTTCGGGTCAACCCGATTTCGCGATCACTCCGGGCGCTGGTACCTTTGCCACCAATGGTTATGGCGCCGAGGGCTCACCGGGCGGCTTCAGCATGACCGCCGCTGTCATCACTGAAGTCATCATGACGGCTGTCTTCCTCATCGTGATCATGGGCGCTACCGCCAAGCGCGCGGCGGCCGGCATGGGCGGTCTCGCCATTGGTCTCGCACTCACGCTGATCCACTTCATCAGCATTCCGGTCACCAACACCAGCGTCAACCCCGCTCGTTCGACCGGTCAGGCACTGATCGCGTCGGTCTTTGGTGACGGCGTAACGTTGCCGATGGAACAGCTCTGGTTGTTCTGGGCAGCGCCGATCGTCGGTGCCATCGTCGGTGCCCTGATCTATCGAAGCCTGATCGATTCGAACAACGACGAGGTACTCGACCTGGCCGAGCCTTCAGCCAACACCCGTGTCCTCGATCGATAAGCACTTGTAAACGCCGAGTCGAATGCCCGTGATGCGCAGAATCGCAGCACGCGAGATCGTATCCGGCAAGCCGCGTCCAGCAACCGGCAAGCATGGGTCAGTTATGCCCTCCACGGGGCCCCGGACGCTCGCTCGTCGCGAGTGCTCCGGGATCAAGCCGGACCGTCTGATTCAAACGACCCCGTTCGCCACGCATGACCGGCGAACGGGGTCATTCGGTTGCGCCAGAGCCCATGCTATTCTCCGCCCGGGATGGCGAATATCATGTTTTCGGTCACGGCAGCGCTGTTCTACAGCATTGCCAGCGCGCGGCTTCTCGTCGCCCTCGGTCGAGGCCGTCGAGCTGTGCTGGCAGCCCGCTCAGCGCACGACTACCAGGCACGCTCGATACATCCGGCGCCGGACGCAGCGGAGCAATCCCTGGCAAGTTCGAGCGCGGCCTCTCGCAGGTTGACGCTCGGCTTTGCGGCTGCGGCCCTCTGTCTACACATCCTGGTCGCCCGCTCCCTGACCGGTTTTCCCGAGTCCTTCAACATGCCGTTCCTGACGGCGCTGGCAGTGACGGCCATCGGCGTGGTGTCACTGCAACTCGTCCTGTGCATACGACAACCCGCTGACTATCTCGGCCTCGCGGTCTATCCCACTTCAGCGGTATTCCTTCTTGCCAGCATGGCGGCGGGAGAAGGGCATTCCGTTCACGGGCATGCCATCCAGGTGCATATCCTCCTGTCGGTACTGGCTTACGCCGTGCTCGCGTTGGCGGCGGCTCAAGCCGCCACGGTCTCGATCCAGCGGCATCATCTGCAGACCCATCGTCCAGGTGGCTACATGCGTGCCTTGCCGCCACTCGAAACGACCGAGAGACTGCTGTTTGCCTTGCTTGGCGCCGGTTTTGTTCTACTGACCCTCTCGCTTGGCAGCGGCTTCTTCTACCTGGAGGACATGTTTGCCCAGCACCTCGTTCACAAGACCGTACTGTCGAGCGCTGCCTGGTTGATATTCGGCGTGTTGCTGTTCGGTCGCTGGCGATTCGGCTGGCGCGGTCGGCGCGCGGTTCACCTGACTCTTGCGGGCTTTGCCATCTTGATCCTGGCCTACTTCGGGAGCAAGCTGGTGCTGGAACTCGTTCTTGGCCGCGGCTGATGCGCGGTAACAGTGAGGGTGGCCAACACGCCTCCGGCATCATCACGTGTCTGTCGACTCCATCTGAACGTCAGTCGCAGGTGTCCATCTCGTCGGCATGTTTGTCGCATTCACCGGCGAGCTCCTTGCTCGCGTTCGCTATGATGGACGTCGCTACGGACTCATGAGAACACGCAGTACTTGAACACCCTTCCCATCGGCTTGCTGGTAGCGATACTGGTACTGCTGATATTGGCATCGGGTTTCTTCTCCGGCTCCGAAACCGCCTTGATGTCACTGAACCGGTACCGCCTGCGGCATCTCGCCAACGGTGGGCATCGAGGCGCGCAGCGTACGGCACGGCTGCTCGAACGCCGTGACCGCCTGATCAGCCTCATTCTGCTGGGCAATAACTTCGTCAACATCCTGGCGTCGGCGATCGCTACAGTCATCGCCTTGCGACTCATGGGCGAGGCCGGAATCGCCGTCGCCACCGGCCTCCTGACCCTGGTTATCCTGGTCTTTGCCGAAGTCACGCCGAAGACCTTTGCAACCCGCCGCGCAGAGCAGGTCGCCTTCGTCGCTTCGGCGGTGTACGTCCCCTTGATGAAGGCCACGCTGCCGTTCGTGTTGGCAGTCAACTGGATCAGCTCGAAACTCCTCTCGTTGATGAAGGCTGGCGAATCCGGCGACGGCGACGAGCACCTGTCTACCGATGAACTGCGCACGGTACTCAACGAGACCGCCGGCATGGTGCCGCAGCGTCATCGCGACATGCTGCTGAACATCCTGGATCTGGGTACCGTCTCGGTGAACGAGATCATGGTGCCGAGAAACGAGATCGTAGGCATCGACCTTGAGGACCCGTGGGACCAGATCATGCGCGAGATCAGCGACAGTCCGCATAGTCGACTGCTGGTCTATCGCGAAAATGTCGACAACGTTGTCGGTTTCGTCTACCTCCGGAAGATGCTCGACGCGCTGCGCAGCGGCCGCATTACCTTGACCTACCTGGAGTCGGTGGTGCGCGACGCCTACTTCATTCCCGAGGGCACGACCCTGACCGTGCAACTGCTCAACTTTCAGCGGGAAAAGCGCCGCGTCGGGCTGGTAGTCGATGAATACGGCGATATCCAGGGCATGATCACCCTCGAGGATATTCTCGAAGAGATCGTCGGCGAGTTCGACAACGATCCGCAACTGTCGCCTGCCGAAATCCGGCCGCAACCCGATGGCAGTTTCATTGTCGACGGTACAACACAAGTCCGGAACCTTGGCAAGACGCTCAACTGGAATCTGCCGTCTGAAGGTCCGAAGACCCTGAACGGCATCGTTCTCGAACATTTCGAGAACTTTCCCCCCGAGGGCGCTGTATTCTCGTTCCAGGGTCACCCCATGACGGTCATCGCGGTAGAAGGGAACCGCGTCAGTGAGGTCCGCATCGAACCGGCAACAGCCGATGAAGATCCGGAAGACGACGACGACCCTCCCCTGATGGCCGGCGGCACAGGCTGATATTTCTTGGCCAGGCATCGTCCGCAGTACCAGTGTTCCGCCTGTGCTGCCAAAACCAGCAAATGGAGCGGACAGTGCGCCGACTGCGGCGAATGGAACACGCTTGCCGAGTGCGTCGCCACAGACGCGACATCACCCGCCGCCAACAACGCACGCTTCCAGGGCTACGCGGGGGGTAGTGGCATCACCAACGCCTGCGATGTCGAGCTCGTCGCCGAGGCGCGCACCGCGACCGGTCTGTCGGAACTCGATCGGGTCCTTGGCGGCGGTCTCGTCACTGGTTCGGTCACCTTGCTCGGTGGTGATCCCGGCATCGGCAAGTCGACTCTCCTTACGCAGACGCTTGCGCACTTGAGCGAACAGCTCGGCGTGCTCTATGTCACGGGTGAAGAGTCCTTGCAGCAAGTTACGCTGCGGGCGAGACGCCTCGAATTGCCGCAAGCGCGACTGCGCTTGCTGGCGGAGACGCGTGTCGAAGCCATCATCGCTCACGCAGAACTCGAGAAACCCGCCGTGATGGTGGTCGATTCGATTCAGACGATGTACACCGAGATGCTGACATCGGCCCCGGGCGCTGTGGCGCAGGTGCGCGAAAGCGCCGCTCGCCTGGTGCGATTCGCAAAGCACTCGGGCACGGCCATCTTCCTGGTCGGGCACGTCACCAAGGAAGGGGCTCTGGCGGGGCCGCGTGTGCTCGAGCACATGGTCGACACCGTGTTGTATTTCGAGGGAGATCCCGGCAATCGCTACCGGGTCATCCGTGCTGTGAAGAACCGTTTCGGTGCAGTCAATGAACTCGGCGTCTTCGCGATGGACGACAAGGGCTTGAAAGCGGTTCGCAATCCCTCGGCGATCTTCCTCTCCCGGCACCCGGAGCCGGTCAGCGGCAGCGTCATCATGGTGACTCGCGAGGGCACACGGCCTTTGCTCGTCGAAGCGCAGGCTTTGGTCGATACCAGTCACGGCAACCCGCGTCGCGTGGCCCTCGGGCTGGAGCAGAACCGGCTGGCGATGTTGCTCGCCGTGCTGCACCGGCACGCGGGCATCGCCATGTTCGATCAGGACGTCTACGTCAACGTGGTCGGTGGCGTCCGTATTTCCGAAACGGCTGCCGATCTGCCGGTGCTGCTTGCAGCGCTGTCCTCCTTCCGGACCAGACCGCTGCCGGGGGAATTGGTAGTCTTCGGCGAGATCGGCCTGGCGGGTGAGGTACGCCCGGTGTCCAACGGGGAGGAGCGCTTGCACGAAGCCCGCAAGCACGGCTTCGAACGCGCCATCGTGCCGCGCGGTAACTTGCCGAAGCGACGTATCGACGGGCTGCGCGTCGATGGCATCGACCGGCTGCACGAGGCCCTCGATCTGATCGACTGACGGGCGGACTGATCGATCGCCGTATCGGCCGCCATATCGACCAATGGGCCCGGCACGGCTGACCATGCTTGCTAGACTGCGCCAGCCGAAACCGAAAAGTGATCTCAGTGGCCCGCAAGACTGCCGTCATTCCAAAGACCACGCGCTTCGAGGACGCCCTGTCAGAGCTCGAGACCCTCGTCAGAGCACTGGAGTCGGGCGAGCAGTCCCTCGACGAATCGCTGGCGCAATTCGAACGCGGCATTGCCCTGTCGCGATTCTGTCGCCAGAGCCTCGCCAATGCCGAGCGTCAGGTGAAGATACTGCTCGACAAGGACGGTGAGGAGCGACTGGCCGAATTCGACGACCCCGATGCCGGCAAGCGTGATGATGCTACCGACAAGCGGGTGGATGGCGACGGCGATGGCAGCGGGCGAGCCGAAAGGCGCTCATGAGTCGTCGAACCCTGCTCACGGCGAAAGAGACTGCGACCCTCGATCGCGCCCTGAAGGAATATCGTAGTCGCGTCGATTCGGCACTGCTCGAGCGCCTGCCTCCTGCTGACGGCGCGTCGCCTCGACTGGCCGACGCGATGCGCTACGCCGTGACCGTCGGTGGCAAACGGGTGCGGCCCATCCTGACCTACGCGACGGGTCGCGCCCTCGGTCTGCAGCCCGCCTTGCTCGATGACGCCGCCTGTGCTGTCGAGATGTTGCATGCCTATTCACTGGTACACGACGATCTGCCGGCGATGGACGATGACGACCTGCGTCGCGGCCAGCCCACTTGTCATCGACGCTACGATGAGGCCACCGCCATTCTGGCGGGCGATGCGCTACAAGCCCTCGCCTTCACGTTGCTCGCAGGCCCTGACGATCTGCTGAGATCGACAACATCGAGCGCCCACGAGCCCGTTGTATCGAACCGTGCGCCGACCGACGCGACCCTGCCCGCGACGGCGCGACTGTCGATGGTACGCATCCTCGGCGAGGCCAGTGGCGCCGCCGGCATGGCGGCAGGTCAGGCCATCGATCTCGAAGCTGTCGGCAAGAAGCTGTCACTCGAGCAGCTCGAGACCATGCATCGGCACAAGACCGGCGCACTTATTCGCGCCAGCGTCCGTCTCGCCGTTGCCGTGCACAGCGATGCCGACGGCGCGCTCGACCAACGACTCGACGGCTATGCCGCTGCGGTCGGGCTTTCCTTCCAGATTGTCGACGACATACTCGATGTCACCAGCGACACTGAAACGCTCGGCAAGACGCAGGGTGCCGACATGGCACTCGACAAACCTACCTATCCGTCTCTGCTCGGTCTCGACGGCGCGCGCCGCCATGCCGATTCCATGCACGAACAAGCGGTGTCCTGTCTCGACGGGCTCGGCGAGAGTTTCGACGAACTGCGCAGTCTGTCGGCCTTCGTCATCGAGCGCTCTTACTGAACTGGTACCAGAACCGGAACTCAATGGACACTACTGCCTACCCGCTGCTCGCCGCCATCGAGAATCCGGCGGATCTGCGCAAGCTCGACGAAGCGTCGCTCGGAACCCTGAGTGACGAGCTCCGCCGCTTCGTGATCGAATCGGTCGCGCTCACCGGCGGGCACCTCGGGGCCAGCCTCGGCACGATCGAACTGACTGTCGCGCTGCACTACGTCTTCGACACGCCGCGCGATCGGCTGGTCTGGGATGTCGGCCACCAGACCTACGGGCACAAGATCCTGACCGGACGCCGGACACGCATGGGATCGATGCGCATGCGTGGTGGACTGGCAGGTTTTCCGAACCGTATGGAAAGCGAATATGACACCTTCGGCGTCGGCCACTCGAGCACGTCGATCAGTGCCGCGCTTGGCATGGCGTTGGCAATGAAGGCCCGGCAGGCCGACGATGACAGTAGCGACGCATCCGACGATGGCCGGGTAGTCGCCGTGATAGGTGACGGCGCGCTGACAGCAGGACTTGCCTATGAGGCTCTCAATCATGCCGGGACAACCCGTGCCGACATGCTGGTGATACTCAACGACAACGACATGTCCATATCGCCGAACGTCGGGGCGATGAACAAGTACCTGGCGCGCATGATGAGCGGCAAGCTGGTCACGACAGCCCGCGAAGGCAGCAAGAAAGTCCTCGAGAAAGTGCCGACGATGCTCGAGCTCGCGCGCCGCACCGAAGAGCATGTCAAGGGCATGGTGGTGCCTTGCACCCTGTTCGAGGAACTCGGCTTCAACTACTACGGTCCGGTTGACGGTCACGATATCGACAGCCTTGTGTCGGTCATGAAGAACCTGCGCGCACTCCGCGGCCCGGTGTTCCTGCATGTCGTCACCCGCAAAGGCCACGGCTACCGCTTTGCCGAGCAGGACCCGCTGGCGCTGCATGCGGTCACGCCCTTCGATCCGTCGACCGGCAAGAGCCTGCAGACCAGCAAGTCCAATCAGCCGACGTACACCAAGGTATTCGGCGACTGGATCTGTGACGCGGCCGCCGCCGATGAACGCGTGGTTGCGATCACGCCGGCAATGCGAGAAGGGTCCGGCCTGGTCGAATTCGAACAACAGTTCCCCGATCGATATCACGACGTCGGCATTGCCGAGCAACATTCGGTCACGCTCGCCGCCGGGCTCGCCTGCGAGGGCTCGAGACCGGTCGTTGCCATCTACTCCACCTTCCTGCAGCGGGCCTACGACCAGCTCGTTCACGACGTGGCTATACAGAACCTGCCGGTACTGTTCGCCATCGACCGGGCCGGCGTCGTCGGGCCGGACGGGCCGACGCATGCCGGCAGTTTCGACCTCTCGTTCATGCGTTGTCTGCCCAACATGACGCTGATGGCCCCGGCGGACGAAAACGAGTGTCGGCGCATGCTCGCTACCGGATTGACCGTCGACGGGCCAAGTGCCGTTCGCTACCCGCGCGGCAAAGGTCCGGGCGTTGACGTCGACGACAATGCGCCACCGCTCGCGATCGGTGAAGCCGAAGTGCGACGCCGCGGCAACCGCGTCGCGCTACTTGCCTTCGGCACGATGGTAACGCCTGCCGAAGAGTTGGCCGAGCGGCTGGCCGAAACGCTGGACTGCACCGTCGTCAACATGCGCTTCATCAAACCGCTCGACACGTCGCTGATCGAACAGCTGGCGGCGAGTCATGAGCTGCTCGTGACCATCGAGGAGAATGCCGTTGCCGGGGGCGCTGGCGCCGGCGTGCTGGAATACCTGGCGAACATCGGATCGACGACACCGGTTCGGCTGATCGGTCTGCCCGACGAATTCGTCGATCACGGCAGCCGCGAGGAACTGCTCACGCACTGCGGACTCGACGTCGACGGACTGGAGCGTCGCCTGACGAACCTGGTTGCGGCAGATCCTGCGGTGCGCGAAGCGGTGTAGTGGTGCTTCAACAAACCAGGACGGGCACCTCGTCCTGGACCGCGGGCATCGGTTCTTCGTTGCATCGAGCTGCATCGACCGCATACCAGCGACTGCTGCAGTGCTGAGGGAGCACGGCCACGCGATCATGACCGCTCTGAAGGTACGACAGTACGGTGGCAAGCGCCACCGTATCGGAATTGTTGCGCTCCGACAGGTGCCCGAGCAGGATGCATGACAAGGCATCGTGGTCGAGTCCGGCGAGCATTTCGCCCGCCTGCACGTTACCGAGATGACCGTAGTCCGAGCGAATGCGAGCCTGTAGCCGGGCAGGATAGGGGCCGTCTCTGAGCATGTCGATATCGTAGTTGCACTCGACGATCAGGCCGTTGATACCGGAGAGCTTTGCACGCACATGCGGAGTGCAGGCGCCGAGATCGGTCACCGTCGCGAAGCGGGCACCCGCTACCTCGAAGACGAACTGGCACGATTCGGCCGCATCGTGAGGCGTCGGGAACGGGTCCACGCCGATGTCACCGATCATGAAGGGTTCGTGTGCATGAATCAGCCGCACATCAGCGAAGCGACGATCGCGGGCACTGTGATAGGTACCGTGTGTCAGATAGACCGGCAAGCCGTGCTTGCGGGACAATGGACCGGCACCCTTCAGATGATCTCCGTGCTCGTGCGTCAGGAGAACGGCGTCGATTTCACCGGGCGTCACGCCCAGCGCAGCAAGTCGCAAGCGCGTCTCCTTCAGAGTGAAGCCGCAATCGACCAGCAGCACAGTCGTCGCCGAGCGCACCAGACAGGAATTGCCGGCGCTGCCGCTGCCGAGAGACGCTATCTGCAACACGCTGTCGGCACTCGCTCGGCGGGGCGCGTCAGGCGAGCAAAGCGTCGCGCAGTTCCTCGAGTGCCTCACGTTCACGTGAGGACACCAGGCGCCGACCGTCACTCTCACTGACCGAGACCCGTACGGCACTGACATGGACAGGCGAGAGCGTCAGCACCAAGGTAGCGTCACCGTCCAGATACTCGATCCGGCCCACGCCGTCGTCACTGCTGGTGATTTCCCGCTCTAGCGACTCGAGCGCCCGTTGCAACGCTCGAAAGGAGGGCTCTAAACCACGATGCACGAGCAGTTGACTGCCGGCCGCCGCACTGGACACGACCACGTCGTCGCGCGCACGGCTCGCCGCCGCGGTATCCAGCAGACCTTTCGCCTGCTGCTCCTCGACGCCAAGAAACACCAGCAGTCTCGCCAGCATTTCGTCATCAGCATCGGTCGGCTCGGCATCGGCGGGCCAGGCGACCGTAGCGCCCTCCGCGACCGCGTCTTCATCGGCCGCTTGCCGACGCACGAACAGACGTGCGCCAACACCTGCGCCCGTGCCGCGTTCAAGCCGGAAACCGATCCGGGTATATTCCTCCCCACCGAGCAGCCCCGACAACAGGGAACCGTCGCGTACGGCACTCGCCGGACGCCATTGCGTGTAGATCGTCCCCGCGGTCGGCTCGGTTGCCTCGATACGGTATTTCTCGTCGCGTGCGAACGCAAGCAATCGCGACCAGAGCTCTTCCGGCGGATTGGCAAACTCGAGCCAGCTGCGCGCACCGGCTCGCACACGGCGGACCCCGTCGAAGGTCGGCAACAGCGTGTCGCGCGTTACGGCGTCGCCGTCACTTCCCGGCACGATGAACTGTTCGACATCACTCACGTCGGTCAGATCGGGAGGGACCTGCAGCGAACGAGCGGCTTCGGCGTTACGGCTGTAGGCAAGCTCCGGGCTGCTGTCCTGATAGACAGTCGAACAACCTGCAAGCAAGCCCAGGACCGTGCATTGCGCCATCGCTCGCCACAGGCGGCATGCCGATGTGATCGATGATGCGCTCACAATGCACCCGCTTTTTGCAGCGCTGCCCGCACCCGCGCCTGATACTCCTCGGCGAGCGGGGTGAGCGGCAATCGAATGCCGTGACCGATGCGACCCATTTCAGCGAGCGCCCACTTGACCGGAATCGGGTTCGACTCGAGAAACAGCACCTGGTGCAGATCACTGATCATGGCCTCGATCACTTCGGCGCCCGCCCGATCACCCGCCATTGCGGCGGTACACATGTCGTGCATCTGCTTCGGCACGACATTGGCGGTTACCGAGATATTGCCCTTGCCGCCGGCAAGGCAGCTTTCCATCGCGCTCGCATCGTCACCGGTCACCACCATGAAGCCATCGCTGCAAGCCGCCACGTGTTCGGCAATGCGTTCAGCGCCACCGTGTGCTTCCTTGATACCGATGATGTTGTCGAGCCGGGACAAGCGTGCCGTGGTGGCCGGTGCCATGTCGATCGCCGTTCGGCCGGGGACGTTGTAGAGGATCTGCGGGACATCGACCGCCGCTGCAATCGCCTCGTAGTGCCGGAACAGGCCCTCCTGGGTGGGCTTGTTGTAGTAGGGCGTGACCAGCAGACAGGCGTCAGCACCCGCCGTGCGGGCGTGGCGCGTCAGCTCGATGGCTTCGTCCGTGGCGTTTGCGCCGGTGCCGGCGATGACCGGAATGCGTCCGCGCACATGGCGCACCACGTGGGCGATGACCACGGTATGCTCGGGCACCGTCAGTGTCGCCGACTCACCGGACGTGCCCACCGCGACGATCGCGTCGGTACCGGCCTCGACATGGAATTCGACCAGTGCCGCGAGGGCTTCGTCGTCGACCGAACCGTCATCGAGCATCGGCGTGACAAGCGCCACCATGCTGCCCTCGAACATAACGTCTAATGCTCCGTTGCTGCGCGCATGGTACTGACGGGCCGCGCGCGACTCAAGCGGCCACCGCGCGACTGTCACAAAGTATGCCCGCAACGCACGCCTGGCTCGCTCGACCTGAATCACACAGCCTTTCGTCGGCATGACGACGCGGTTAACCTGCAGGACAACTGACGCGGATGACTCGTAAATCCATGGACTCCAACGAAACACCCCCCGAATCGTCAAAAGACATGTCGTCCAGCAAGCCACCTGTCATCGATGCTCCAGCGCCGGCGTTCGATCTACCAGCCACCGGCGGGGCCGATATCTCCCTCGCGAGCCTCCGCGGCAGGCACGTCGTGCTCTGGTTCTACCCGCGTGACGCCACCCCCGGTTGTACCTCGGAGAGCCAGGATTTTCGTGACCAGGCAGAGGCATTCGATGCCCTCGGCGCGAGCATCGTCGGCTGCTCGCAGGATTCGATCGCAAGCCACGAGAAGTTCAAGAGCAAACAGGCCATGCCGTTTGCACTGGTGTCGGACGAAGCAGGCGATCTCTGCCGTGCCTACGACGTCCTGAAGGAAAAGCAGATGTACGGCAAGCGCTTCATCGGCATCGAGCGCAGCACCTTCCTGATCGACCCCGATGGCGTGCTCCGCAGGGCATGGCGCAAGGTCAAGGTGCCGGGGCACGTCGACGCGGTTCTCGACGCCGTGCGCGAGCTGGCATCAGGCGGCGTCCAGCCGCCGACTCGATGACGCGTCATCGCGTGGCTCACGCGCTTTCGGCCAGGCGTTCATGACCGCTTGCACCAGCGTGGCGAGCGGGATGGCAAAGAAGACCCCCCAGAGACCGAACAGCCCGCCGAAGAACAGCACCGATACGATGATTGCCAACGGGTGCAGGTTGACGACTTCGGAAAACAGCAGCGGCACGAGAACATTGCCGTCGAGAATCTGGATGATCTGGTAGATGACCAGGAGGTAGCCGAGCTTGGGTACGAGCCCCCACTGAAAGAAACCGATCAGCGCGATCGGCACCGTGACCGCGACCGCACCGATGTACGGCACGATGACCGACAGCCCGACGAGAAAGCTCAGCAGCAGGGCGTAATTCAACCCCATGATGCCGAACACCACGTACGTCACCAGCCAGACGATGACGATCTCCACGAACTTGCCACGGATATAGTTGGCTATCTTCAGATCGACCTCACGCCAGACCCGGAACGACAGTTCGCTTCGCTTGGGCACGAACCTGGACGCCCATTCCAGCAGCTTGTCCTTGTCCTTGAGAGCGAAGAAGACCATCAAGGGCACCAGTACGGCGTAGACCGAGATGAGCACGATGGTACCCAGCCGCGCGATCGAGAACGACAGGATATCCTGGGTGATCGAGCCAATCTCGTTGCGCAGGTTGCTGATCAGATCCTTGACCTGGTCGACCGTGAAGATGTCAGGGTACTTTTCCGGAAGACGCAGCAATTGCACCTGGACATTGAGCAGGATGCCCGGTAACTCCCGAACGATCGCCGTCACCTGCTGCGAGAGCACCGGCACCAGGCCGAAGAGCACCACCGCCGACAACGCCAGGAACAGCAGGAGAACGAACACCGACGCGAGCGTTCTCGGCACATGCCAGCGCTGCATCGTCTTGACGACGCCTTCGAGCAGATAGGCAAGCACCAGAGCAACCAGCACGGGTGCAAGGATGTCGCCCAGCAGCCAGACGAGCGCGGAGACCACGACCAGCAGCAGCGCGAGGATGACCGCTTGCGGGTCGGAGAAATTCCGACGGTACCAGTCGCGGATGATATCCAGCATCGCGTCGAAAGCTCGGTCGGTTTGGAGTGGGGGCGTCCCTCGGGACGGTGTGACGCCCGCTTGCGGGCGTCGCCATGACAGAGATTATGCCATTGGCTGGCGATGTCGACTGCGTCTCGTTCCCTGCGGTGCAAGAATGGTGCAGATTCAGCCACTGGCAGCCGCTCAGCGACCGTCCGACTCAACGTAGTGACGTGCAAACTGATACAGCTCATCCATCAATCGCGACCGGAACTTCTGGCGTTGACGTACGAACCAGTAGGGCCTTTGCAGACGTGGTTCGAGTGGACGAACCGCGAGCAGACCGAGACTGATCTCCTTTTCCAGAGACGCTCTCGACAGGATCGATACGCCAGTGCCTGCCTGTACGGCACCCTTGATCGCTTCGGTACTGCCCAGTTCGAAGGGTTGATCGAGCTGGGCGATATCGATCCCGTGGTCCTCCAGGTAGCGCTCGATGACGCTGCGCGTGCCGGAACCGTCTTCACGGAACAGAAACGGCCAGTCAAGCAGATCGGACGGTGCGATGGCTTCCGCGCAGGCCAGGGGATGTTCGGGTGGTACCAGCACCTGCAGCTCGTCTCGTCGACATTTCTCCACCAGCAGGAGGCCATTGTCGACGGCGCCTTCGACGACACCCAGATCAATGCTGTTGTCGGCCACCATGCTCACGACAGCATCCGTGTTCGCGACCCGCAGACGAATGCGGATGTCCGGGAAGCGACGCTGAAAGTTACCGAGCAGTTCCGGCAACATGTACTCGGCCACGGTAGTGCTGGCGCCGAGAGTGAGCAGACCGGCGCGTTCACCGGTCAGGGTCTTCACCGCCGTGTGCATGTCGCGGTACTGCTCGAGAATGCGCCCGGCGTGCTCGAGGACCGTCTCGCCGGCGGCCGTCAGACTGATGCGATTGTTGACGCGATCGAAAAGTCGTGTGCCGAGCTCCTCTTCGAGCTGACGAATCTGATGCGTGACTGCAGGTTGCGTCATGTGCAACGCTTCGGCGGCACGCGTGAAGCTGAGCACACCTGCCACCGCGTGAAAAACCTGCAGACGTCGGTCGGCCATGGACGTTCGGCATCGGGAGGAAGTTCGAGTCTACCCGCAATGACGGACGGCTATACTGAGCCGCCGCAACCTGTCCCAATGGAGCTCGTGCATGCGCGCCAGTCGGTACCATATCGCGACGACTAAAGAGACACCGCACGATGCAGAGATCGCGAGCCACCGTCTGATGCTGCGCGCCGGCCTGGTCAAGCGACTCGGTTCCGGCCTGTACAGCTGGATGCCGCTGGGCTTGCGTACCCTCAGGAAGATCGAGGCGATCGTGCGACGCGAGATGGATAGCGCCGGTGCCCTCGAACTGCTGATGCCCTCTGTGCAACCGGGCGAACTCTGGGAGGAGAGCGGCCGCTGGACCAAGTACGGCCCGGAGCTTTTACGCCTCACCGACCGGCATGCACGCGACTATTGCATCGGCCCGACGCACGAAGAAGTCGTCACCGACATCGCCCGACGCGAACTGCGCAGTTACCGTCAGTTGCCGATCAACCTGTATCAGATCCAGACCAAGTTTCGCGACGAGATCCGCCCACGATTCGGCGTCATGCGGGCACGCGAATTCATCATGAAAGATGCCTATTCATTCGATCTGGATGCCGCCGGCATGCAAGCCAGCTTCGATGCCATGAACGCAGCCTATGTGCGGATCTTCGACGCACTCGGGCTGGACTATCGGGCAGTCGAGGCGGACGGCGGCAGTATCGGTGGTGCCACGTCTCGCGAATTCCACGTGCTCGCCGAGAGCGGTGAGGACGCACTGGTCTACTCGACCGGTTCGGACTATGCTGCCAACCTCGAGAAGGCAACTTCGCTCGCCACGGGTCAACGCGGTCAGCCGACGACAGAGCGCAACCTGCTCGACACACCGAACGTCCACACCATCGAGGAACTCGCGGCATTCGCCAACGTCAGCCCCACGCGATGCCTGAAGACACTGTTGGTCAAGGGTGCCGACAAGAGGACACCCGTGGTCGCCCTGCTGCTTCGCGGAGACCACGACCTCAACGAGATCAAGGCGGCGCAGCTTGCTGAAGTTGCCGATCCGCTGGAAATGGCCGACAGTGCGACGGTTCGCCGCGTGGCGGGCTGCGATGCGGGCTCGATCGGGCCCTTCCGGCTACCCGCCGGACGGGAAGCCACGGCCAGGGACGGGGCAAATGACGCAGCGGATGGCGGGGCAAGTGACGGGACGGACGACGGCGTAGAGCTGAGGGTTCCGGTCATCGCCGATCGCGATGCTGCGCTGATGAGCGATTTCATCTGTGGTGCCAATGAGGATGGCAAGCACCTGAGCGGCGTCAACTGGGGGCGCGATCTGCCCGAACCGGAGGTGCGTGATCTCCGCAACGTCGTGGAGGGAGACCGGGATCCGAGCGGGGTCGACGGCGTACTGAAGATCGTTCGTGGCATTGAGGTCGGTCATATCTTCCAGCTCGGCAACACCTACAGTGAACCGCTCAAAGCCAGTGTGCTCGACGAGAACGGCAAGCCTCGTACGCTGCTCATGGGCTGCTATGGCATCGGCATTACCCGCGTCGCCGCCGCCGCGATCGAACAGTGCAGCGATGCGGAAGGCATCGTCTGGCCGGACGCGATCGCACCCTTCGAAGCGGTCGTGTCACCCATTCACATGGCCAAGTCGGACGCCGTCAGAGACGCCGCCGAAACGCTCTACCGGGAACTGCTCGAGGCTGGCGTGGATGTGCTGTTCGATGACCGTCCCCTTCGGCCGGGCGTCATGTTTGCCGAGATGGAACTGATCGGCATTCCACACCGCTTCGTGGTCAGCGATCGATTGCTTGCGGAAGGGCAGCTCGAATACAAGCGACGTGGCGATGCGGAAGCGTCGAAGGTGCCCCTCGACGGCGCCCTCGCAGCCATCAATCGAGCAGCGGTGCCGGGGTGATCTTGAGAATCTCTTCGGCCGTGGTCCGACCCTGCGCTACCTTGGCAAGGCCACTGACACGAAGCGGACGCATGCCGTCACGGAAGGCCTGCTTGCGAAGATCTTCGACATGCGTGGTCGAATTGATGCTGGCCTTCACACCCGGCGTCATCTCGAGCAGTTCATAGATGCCGGCACGTCCCCTGAAGCCGCTCTGACGACACTCTAGACAGCCGCTCGGTCGGAAACGTCTGGCGGGTGCATCCGCCTTCCAGGGCGACATCAGCGTCCGCCATTCCTCGTCCGCGGCATCGTCCGCATCGACTGATTCGGCGCAGTGCGGGCACAACGTGCGTACCAGCCGTTGCGCGATGACACCGATCAGGGTCGAGCGGATCAGGTAATACGGAATACCGAGTTCGAGCAAGCGGGTAATGGCGGAAGCGGCATCGTTGGTATGCAGCGTCGAGAGCACGAGGTGTCCCGTGAGCGCAGCCTGCACGGCCATCTGCGCCGTCTCGAGATCACGAATCTCGCCGACCATGATGATGTCGGGATCCTGTCGAAGCAGCGTACGAACACCCGCCGCGAAGTCCAGCTCGATATTGTGCTGAACCTGCATCTGGTTGAACGCCGGCACCACCAGTTCGATCGGATCCTCGATGGTGCAGACGTTGACGTCCGGTGTCGCGAGCAGCTGCAGGCTCGAATACAGGGTGGTGGTCTTGCCGGACCCGGTCGGACCTGTAACCAGGAGAATACCGTTCGGCTGACGAATCATGCCATTCCAGATATCAGCCTCTCGCTGATCGAAGCCGAGCGCACTCTGGTCCTTGACCAGCACCTCAGGGTCGAAGATGCGCATGACCATCTTCTCGCCGAAAGCGGTCGGCATGGTCGAGATACGCAGTTCCACTTCCTTGCCTTCGGCGTTGCGCGTCTTCAGGCGCCCATCCTGGGGGCGTCGCTTCTCGGCCACATCGAGCCGGCCCAGTATCTTAAGGCGGCTGGTGACCGCCGCCATGACCGGCGCCGGCATGTCGTAGACCTGTTGCATGACACCGTCGATCCGGAAGCGAACCGCCCCACTCTCGCGTCGCGGCTCGAGATGAATGTCGCTCGCGCGCTGTTCGTAGGCATATTGCAACAACCAGTCGACGATGCTGACGACATGACTGTCGTTCGCCTCGAGCTTGCCACCGCGCCCGAGCTCCATGAGCTGCTCGAGGTTCTGCACCGCCGTGCTGGCGTCGCGGCGTGTCTCCTGCTTGGCACCCAGCACCGACTTCGAGACCGTGTACAGCTCGACCAGGTATCGCCGGATGTCGTCGGGGTTGCAGATGACGAGACGAATCTCCTTCTGCAAGACTTGCGTCATCTCTTGCTGCCAGTCCTTGTGGAAAGGCTCGGCTGTGCCGAAGACGACGTAGTCGGACGCCGCTTCTATGCAGATGACATTGAAACGCGTCGTGTAGGCGTGAGAGGCAACGGCGGTGACCGCCGGAACATCGATGTTCAGAGGATCGATCCGCTTCCAGGGCAGATCCACCTTCTTCGCGAGCCAGCGCGTCAGAAAGTCGAGGTCGATCGTGCGCGTCCCCTCACGCGCACACTTCCAGCCACTCGCAGCTATTCGCTCGAGCGCGCCACCCGGTGCCCGCCTTGCCTTGGCATCCGCCGTGCCAGCGTCTCCGCTGCGCGCGAGAGAGCGCAGCAGCTCGGCATTGCCGTCCTCGATCAAGCCATCGGTCAACAGGCCATCGAGCACGGCTTCAAGATCGAGTCTGCCCGTATGTGGATCGGCAAAACGACTGGCGTTTTCAGTGAGCACGCAGTATCGGGGAGTAGCTGAGTGCCACCGCTATCGGCGTTTCACATACCCGGATGAACGCTGTCGTGGCGGAGCCATCGCCCGCGTCACGGTTCATCGCGGTCGCTGTGACACACTACCGCCGCCGATACGTAACAGTGCTCGTAATCGACGAAGGTGTTCGTGGCCGTTCACTCCGCCAAAACGACTTTTCACAGCTGACCGACACGTATTCCGGTGACATGACAACGAAGATTCTGATTCTCCACGACAGCAACAGCGGCAATACCGAACGCATGGCGCTGCAGGTTGCCCGCGGTGTGGAACGGGTAGAGGGGGCCGAAGCCTTTCTTCGCTGCACCCCGCCGGTCGGCGCACTCGACGCGCCGCGTGTCGACGCCGTGCCGCAAGCAGGTGCACCCTATGCAACGCTCGCAGACCTGGCGAACTGCGATGGCCTGGTGCTCGGCAGCCCCACTCATTTCGGCAACATGACGGCGTCGATGAAGCATTTCATCGACGGCACCACGAGCTGCTGGCTGGCCGGAACACTCGCCGGCAAACCCGCCGCCGTGTTCACGTCGACGGGCAGCATGCACGGTGGGCAGGAGGCGACGCTGCTTACCATGATGGTGCCACTGTTGCATCACGGCATGCTCATCGTCGGCCTGCCCTATTCGAACCCGGGTCTGATGCAGACGAGTCGAGGAGGCACGCCGTACGGGGCGAGTCACGTGTCGGGAGAAACGGGAGACGCACCGCTTGCCAGCGTCGAGGAGACCCTCTGCCGCGCACTCGGCAAACGCGTCGCGACGCTTGCCGACAGGCTCGCGGCATCGGCATGAAAAAGCCCCGACTGGCCGACCCGAAGCGCGCCCGCGCCGGTCGTGTATCGACGCTCGTCGGCTACTTTGGTCTGCTCCTCGTGATCCTCAACTGGTTCACCTGGATTGCACCGCCACTCACGATGCCGCGAGCGTTCCCGATCATCGCCCTGGCCGTGCCCTTGCTCTTCCCGCTGCGCGGTTTGTTGCACGGGCGTCGCTATACGCACCAGTGGGTGAATTTTCTCAGCATGCTGTACTTCATGCTCGGCGTCGACGCCTGGCTCAACGCCGCAGCAGGGACGGCCTGGCTCGGGGCGCTGACGGTATTGTTCTCGCTGCTGCTGTTCGGCGGAACGGCCACCTATGCGCGCTACACCGCCTCTCTGACAAGTTGACTGTCGCACTTACCGCTCGGCGGTGATTGACGCGAGTGTCTGCTTCACGAACGGGACCGTTACGCGCCGTTTCTCTCGTAGAGAGGCCGCATCCAGTCGATCGATGACAGGCCGCAGCGCCGCCATGTTCGGCGGAAAGTGCTTCAACAGGTAATCGATGACGTCATCGCCGAGCGCAAGCGCCCGACCGACGGCCTCGCATTGCAGCGCGTCCCGGAGTGCGTCGCCCTCGAGAGCACCGACGCGGTAGCGCGGTCCGAGATCAAGCAGGGTAGCGAGCTCGGGCTGCGCAAGTCGCAGATTCTCCGGTGGCTGTTCGGCTGCGAACAGGAGCATCGTGCTTGCCGATCGGCAGCGATCGATGCAACGACAGAGATCGAACTCGGCGCCAGGTTGGAGTGCATGAACATCGTCGATACAGACAAGCTCACATTGCTCGAGACCGCTGAGTGCATCCGGGTGAGCCGCCAATGCAGCTGGCAGGTAAGCGATGCGATACCCCTCGGCACTTATCTGCTGACAGGCCGCACTCAGCAGGTGAGACTTGCCTGCGCCGCGTTCACCCCAGAGAAAGATCTGCCGCTCTGCCGAAGCACCTTCGATGAAGGCCGCCACACTGCGATGCGCCACCGCATTGCCGGCACAGACGTGAAACGTCGCGAACGACGTTGCCGGCGCCATGTCCAGTGGCAGTGTCAGCTGTGGATGCACGGATTCGTGGCGATCAGGTTATCGGAGCGTCGGCGCGGCCGGTGATGCGAAGACGCCTCAACGCAGATAGTCGAATGCAAGCTCGGCGTTGCGGGCCAGCGGAACGGCAGACGGGCGAGGAGCGGGTCGAGCGAAGCGCTGGTCGCTGCGCCTGAGATCGGTCACCGAACCCGGGGCATTCTCGAACGCCGGATCGAATCCGACGTCCGGCGGCGAGGTGCGGCGCAGCCAACGCTGGCTTTCGGCCGCTCGAGCGATGGACGGCAATGCGCCTCTTGGCACGACCGTGAAAACCATGCCGCGATCATCGATTTCCTTTGGATAGACAGTACCGACACCCGCGACGCCGGACAGGAAGTCGAGTACCGTCGCATAGGCATTGACCGTGTCGACCGCACCGAACCAGACCAGTGCTTCGGCATCGGAAGAAGCCTCACCGCCGTAGGCGAAGCTGTCGTCTACGCGGGTACTCGTGGCGGTGAGAAAGCCGACTCCCGATTGCAGTGCTTCGTCCAGTGTGCTGGTCGTGGAACTCTGGCTTTCGGCCGTATCGGCCGAAAACCGGATCCAGTTGCCGTTCCAGGCGTCGAGGCCATCGCGCGCCAACCGGCCGACCAGCACCACGGGCTCACCGTAGCGCTCCGAGGCGAGACGCAGTCGCGGCAGGCGATCCTGCTGAATATCCGCAACGCTCAGTGCCGCCCGATCCTCATCATCGCCACTCGGGTAGCGCAGGGTCACGCCCCGCGCACCGGCAATCTCCCGCGCTCGCGCGCGCACGTTCACAGCGGCCGGATCACCGACCATGATGGCGCGGCGACCGTCTTCGACAAGGAGCCAGACCAGTGCCGAATCCAGGTTTGCAAACGGGTCGACAGCCTCTTCAGTGCTGCCCTCGGCGCCCCCGTCGGCGATCGATGCGCCCTCGGCTGGATCAGCATCACCCGCAATCAAATCGCGCAGACGTTGACGATCAAAACGCACCAGCATCAGCTGCGTTGCCTCACCACTCTCGCGGACGCGATCGGTCAACGGCGTACCCGGCGCGATCACCGTACCCGGGGTCGGGGCCCGGTAGTCGAATCGTTCTATCCAGCTATCGGCGCTGCTGAGTGCAGCCCGGATGTCGTCGCGATTGAGTAGCGTCTTGTCACCGCTATTGGCGAGCAATACCTGCCTGAGAGCGAGGGTCTGTGCGGCACGCTGTTCATCGATACTCCGATCGGCCACGGCGACTTCGGCGCTCCAGGGGTCACCTTGCGCATGTGCAGGTGCCGTCAGCACCATTTGCAGCAGCACGAGTGCCGCCAGCAGGTGGGGAAAGGTCGACAAGGCGAGAACCGCAAGGAGGCGTATCATCCGCCTATTGTGCAGTCTGCTATCCGTCATTGTCACCACCCTTCCGGCCTTTGCCCTCCATGTCTCGACGTGCACCAGCAAACCATCTGACCTACGCCGATGCGGGTGTCGATATTGCCGCCGGCAATGCCCTGGTCAAGCAGATCGGCCCGCTCGTCGCCAGCACCCGGCGCGCTGGAGTTCTCGGCGGTATCGGCGGCTTCGGTGGCTTGTTCGAGCTGCCAACGGGGTTTCGCGAACCCGTCATGGTGTCGGGTGCCGACGGGGTCGGCACCAAGCTCCGTCTGGCGATCGAGCTCGACCGTCACGAGACGATCGGCATCGATCTGGTCGCCATGTGCGTCAACGACATTCTCGTTACCGGTGCCGAACCGCTGTGGTTTCTCGACTACTACGCGAGCGGACATCTCGACGTGGCGCGCGCCACCGACGTCATCCGCGGCATCGCGCGGGGCTGTGAGTTGGCAGGGGCTGCGCTACTCGGTGGCGAGACGGCCGAAATGCCGGGTCTCTACGCCGGCGACGACTACGATCTTGCGGGCTTTGCCGTGGGCATCGTGGAGAAGGCCTCGATCATCGACGGCAGTGCTGTAACCGCAGGTGACGCGATTCTCGGCATTGCCTCTTCCGGCCCGCACTCGAACGGTTATTCGCTGATACGGCGCCGGATGATTGGCGAAAATCTCCAACAGACGCTTGGCGACGGCCGGACGCTCGGCGCCGCTCTGCTCGAACCGACCCGCATCTACGTCCGCGCCATACGCGCGCTGATCGAACACGAGAACGTCAGTCTCCACGCCATGGCACACATTACCGGCGGTGGCCTGAGCGAGAATCTGCCGCGGGTTTTGCCGGCAGCACACGATGCTCAGATCGATCTTTCGAGCTGGGCCTTGCCCGAGATCTTCCAGTGGCTTCGCGACGGCGAGCGCATCGCTTGCGATGAAATGCTCCGCACCTTCAATTGCGGTATCGGCATGGCACTGGTTCTACCGCGCGCCGATGTGGACGCGACGATCGAGCTACTCGCGGTACACGGCGAGAAGGCCTGGCCGATCGGCACTATCGTGAGCGCTCCAGCAGACGGCGCCGCGCCGCGCGTGCATTACACAGGCTCCCTGGCGAGCCCTGATCTCCTTGCCTGACGCCGAAGCGCGACGGTTGTCGCCCACCGCACGGCGATTTGCACGGCGAAGCAGCGCACGGTGAGGCCGCTCGTGAAACCGCGACTCGCGATACTGCTTTCAGGCCGGGGTTCGAACATGCTGGCGATAGCAAGCGCCTGTGCATCGGATCGACTCGACGCCGAGGTTGTCGCCGTGATCGCCGACAGGCCCGATGCACCTGGCCTGGCGGCGGCACACGAACGGGGTCTGCCAACGGAGATTGTCCCACGCAGGGCCTTTCCGAGCCGAGCCGATTTCGATCGTGCTCTCGGCCAGACACTCGCCAGTCGTGCACCCGACTGGATCCTGCTGGCGGGCTTCATGCAGGTACTCGGTTCGGAACTTGTCGAGGCCTGGGAGGGTCGCATGCTCAATATCCATCCCTCGCTGTTACCGAAATTCCCGGGGCTCGATACGCATCGGCGAGCGCTTGAAGCGGGCGAGCACGAGCACGGCGCCAGCGTTCATCTCGTCACGGCGGAGCTCGATGCCGGCCCGGTCATCGCCCAGGCTCGCGTCCCGGTTCTCGAAGGCGACACGCCTGACTCGCTGGGTGCCCGCGTGCTGGCCTCTGAACATCTCCTCTACATCGACGCGATCGAACGCTCTCTCCAGGGAACGGCGGTCAACATTAGCGAGACTCCATGACCAAGCCGACCTGCCAGCGCCGCCGTAACCACCACCCCACACATTTCGCCATCGCCGCCTGTCTGGGCATCCATTGCCTGGGCCTCATCGCTGCCGCTGTCAGCGGGCTGCCCGGCTCGGAGCTTCGCGCGGAAACACTCCAGGCGGACGACATAGCACCGTTCGAAGTCGTCTACAGCGTAGGCAACAACGTGGTCACGGCAGGTAGCGCACAACTCTCGCTCGAGCAAGAAGGCGAGCAATGGCGCTACGAACTGTCCACAAGACCCACCGGCGTGTTCAAGCTGACCGGTCGTGGCCGGATCAAGGAAACAAGCATGTTCGAGGTCGTATCGATCGACGGAGGCGCGGAGATTCGCCCCATCAGCTATCGTTTCCGCCAGGACGAGGAACGACAGCGCAGCGTCGATGCGTTGTTCGACTGGGAGGATCGGTCGATCGATTTCATGCGCCGGGGCAAGGAAGACACGATGATCTTCGATACGCCGGTTCACGATCGACTATCGGTAACGCTTGCCATCATGAACGCGCTCCGTCACGGCATCGAGCAGATCGAATTCAAGGTGTTCGACAATGGCAAGCTGAAGAACATGCGCTTCAGCAATGAAGGGCGTGACGTGCTCGACACCAGCATGGGCAAGATCGAGACGCTCCGTGTGAAAGGGGAGAACGCCGATGGCAGCAGCCGGACATCGATTACCTGGTTCGCGCCATCGTTCGACTACCTGCCCATTCAACTGGAACAGCGCAAGCGTGGCAAGCTGGTTGCACGCATGAGTCTGTCAAAGCTCAAGAACCGGGTCGGCGACATCGAGCTGGAGCCGCTCGAGCCCGAAGCCGAGCTCGAGCCCGAAGCCGAGCCCGAGCCCGAAGCCGAAGCCGAAGCCGAAGCCGAAAAATAGAGCATATTCCTGAAGACGGCTCGACGGCCTTGCCTGATGCGCTTACTTGAAGCGCTTCTCGAAGATGGCGCGCAAGCGGTAGTCGGGGTCCTCTTCGTCATCGGCAGACGACAGGGCAGATTCGACCGGAACCTGCATCTGTGCCGAGAAGGTGAACCCGGGATGCTGCCAGAACAGACTGGGGTTCAGATACCAGTCAGCCTCTGTATCCAGGGTCTCGTCGGCACCGGCGTCGAGCAGGTCAAAGTCGCCTTGCAGACTCAGCAACCACAACGGCGAGCTCGCGCCGAGTCCGGTGATACCGAGGCGACGACCGGTGGTCACGTCGAGCGACAGTACATCCGGTTGATCGACCCCGTCCGGATCATCGACGAACTGCTCGAGATTGACATCGATTCCGCCGTACCAGAGTCGACCAAGCCGACCGTAGGACAAGCCAAGCAGGCTCGAACTCACATACGGCGTGCCATCGATGTCGGCGTCTTCGTGCTCGATGCGAATGCCCGCGGAATAGCGAAATCCGTCATTCAGGCCCGTCGTCAGATCGAGTTTCGTGTCGTCGATCTTGTGGCGGTTGCGGCTTGACCGGGCCCTGCCAACCGCCACCTCCGGATCGTTGAACAAGGAACCGAGACCGTAGCCACCCTGGCGGGAGAAGTCGAAGCGGCCCGGTGACAATGAAAACGAGAACTCGGTGCTTCTCTGCGGTGTGGAAACCGGCCCGGGCAAGGGTTCGGCAAGCTCTCGCGGCAGGCGGGTGAAGCGAATGGGATCGACCTCGCTCGCATCCAGGGCGAACAGACCGGGAGCATCAACACCGAGGGCATGGCCGCGCGACGAAGAACCGCCCGACAATTCATCTCCCGACGGGCCACCCGACTCGAGCGCAATATCGAAAGCTCGATCGTCTGCCACGACACCGAACGAGCCGCATAGCGTCAAGGAAGCTATCATGGCGACCGAATACCGCTGGTGACGCATGTCGACTGCCCGCCCGGTTCCCCGGATTCCCGTTGCTATCGGTCGCCTTGACCACAACCTGCATTAAAGCGCTTATGTCGCGAAAAAACAACGGTATTTCGCCCGAATCGCGACAAGATGCTGACGATGAGACGCAAGTTTACAGAGTGGTGGGCGTTGACGGCACATCGGATGAACCGAAAGACGAGTCGCTCGAACCGAGCAAGAGCCATCGCAAGCGCGAGGCAGATGCCGTTCGTGAACTGGGACGCGAACTCACCGAACTCGGACGAGCGGAACGCGCGACGATTCCGCTCGACGACGATATCGTCAAGGCTATCGAGGATCTGCAGGCGATTCGTCAGCATGGCGCTCGCAAACGCCAGCTCGGCTTTCTCGCCAAGCGGCTGAGACGCGTCGATATCGAACCGATCCGGAACGCGCTCGATCGGCTGGCGCGTGCGGCTCGCGCCAGCGGCGAGCGGCACCATCGGATCGAGGCCTGGCGAGATCGATTGCTCGGCGGGACGCCGGAGGAGAGCGCCTCGGACGCGCTGACAGCCTTCCTCGATGCCTACCCTGAAGCCGATCGTCAGCGCCTGCGACAGCGTCAGAAGCAGGCCCTTGCCGAACGCGAACAGGGGCGAACACCCACCGCCGCTCGCGAGCTCTTTCGTCAGCTCCGCGAGACCATGACGGCTCATGATGAAGAACCGTCGTCCGGGACAGAACCTGACGACGGCGGAGACCGGACCGGCCAATGAGGCCGACGCGACGTCTGCAGCGCGCCCGGTGTCGAACGATGCGCGGTCGCGCCGCATCGCTAGCGACGATCACGACGGCCACGCTACTGGCCGCCTGCACGCCCTTGTCACCACGTCCATCGGCGGCCGGGAATGCACCTACCGAGCGCGTGGCATCAATGACGGAGAACGCGCCGGCATCAGGCTCCGTACCCGAAACATCGACACCAGCGGCCTCCAGCCTCGCAACGGTGCCGAAACCCCGGTCTCTGCCGCGCCGACCATCGCGCGGTGCGCGACTGGATTCCGCACTCTTGACGGAAACCAGTGGACTGGCCGTTTCCCGCCGTGACCCGGCGATACTCTGGGCGATCAACGACAGCGGACATGCGGCCGTCCTGCACGCCTTGTCACGGCACGGAGAACGCCTGGGAGAGTGGTCGGTGCCGGTACCGAATCGCGACTGGGAAGACCTGGCAACGCTGGTCATGGACGACGAGCCCTGGCTGTTGATCGCCGACACCGGCGACAACCGGCGCCGCTACGGCGAATACGCACTTCATCTGGTTCGCGAACCGCCGTTGCCCTTGAGCGAAACAACACCGGCTGTACACACCCTCGACGTCGCTCGCACCGTCCGCTTCCGCTATGAGGACGGGTCGCACGATGTCGAAGCGGTCGGCGTCGACACATCAACGCTGACCGCCTGGTTGCTGGTCAAGTCGGCTCCCGTCGACGGTGTTGCATCGGCAGGCGGCGTCTATACGCTCTCGCTTGCCGCCGAGGCAGGTACGCCAGGCGACACAGAGACCCTGCGTGTCGCGCACCGGGTCACGACACTGGCCGAGCCGAAGCGCTCGATCGAGGGACGTCTCGCGATTGCCCTGGCAGGCGTCGATCTCGAACAGCCCACAGCCTTCGACATTGCCGAAGACAACACATCAGCCTGCCTGCTGACCTATCGTCAGGTGCGTTGCTATCGACGCGTTGACGGCGAAGACTGGAGTGAGACACTGTCTCGTCCGGGCATTTCGCTGAGACGGCATGGGCTCGAGCAGGCCGAGGCGCTGGCACTTTCCACCGACGGACTGCTCTGGACGACCTCGGAGGGCCAGGGCGCACCTTTGCTCACACTGCCCTGGGCTACCCGATCAGGGTCGGGAGCGACGCGATGATGCCAATGACTCGAACACCGGTTCGTCAAAACTCCCGGTCAGGGCGTGTCGCTGCAGGCCGATCCGATCGACATCGAGTCCGATCGCCTTGAGCAGCCCGCCCGCCACCAACGCACTGATGCCGCCCGTGGCACCTGCGGACAGCATGCCGATGATCGGCAAGGCGGCGCTGATGCGCGGCAAGACGGTAATCTGCTGATCGTACTCACGGGTCACGAGGTTCGATGTACCGGTTACATCGATCACACCGATGGGCCCGGTCAGTTGCACGAGGTTCACGCCGACAATACCCCGATCGAGACTGATTTCGCCGTTGACGCGTTCGAACGCCAGACCGTCGGAGGTCATGTCGCTGAAGTCGAAGCTCAGACGACGCGGCAGCGACTGCAGCGCAAACAGCCCGACCAGTCGCGCCGCACCCGGATCGATCGGCAGGATGCTGCCGCGTTCGATATCGAAGCTGCCGCCACCCGCGAGCGCCGATATTTCTGGCAGATAGAGCGGTGCACGCCAGCCGATATCGGCGCGCAGCACGCCCTTGCCTTCGTCGAGCACATCGGGGTAGCCGACGGCAGACAGTCCAAGTCCGAGATTCTCCCCGGAAATGACCAGTTCGACAGCGCTCTCATGGGCGCCGGCCCGCACCGCTCGGTCGCTTGCGCCGTCGCGCAATCGCCAGTGCCCCTGCAGATCGAAGGTCGTCACACCGCGTGAATCTCCCCCGGCGACGAACGTGATACCGGCGTCGGTCGGCGAGACTTCGAAGCGCACATCTTCGAGCGCGAGCGCGCCCCAGCCAAGCGAGCTGACGTGACCCGTCATCGCAGGCAACAGACGCGGGTCGAGCGGCGCGGACACCTCACCCTCGCCGGATTGCACGTCGTCCGCCGAGGCTAGCGCATCGATGAACGCCTTGTCGATGTGATCGATGCGGGCACGTGCTGGCCGCTCGCGTTGCCAGTGCAGACGCGGGTAACGCACGCTGCCGGCCACGTGTTCGTTCTCGACCAGGCCATTGAGATAGCGCTCGTCTGTCGTCGCCACAAGCGTTGCCGGTCCAAGCGAGTTGGTCCCGGCGAGCAAGGCATCGGTGGACATGTCGGCGAATATTGGCAATAGCGGAACGGGCGCGCCTGCGGTGACGGGCAGATCCTCGATCATTTGAGCCACCGCCGTCGCCCATCCATCGAGCGACAGACGCTTCGCGTGCCCGTCGACACGGATACCCTCTGCCGGCGTACTCAAGGGACCGTCACCGAACCGAGCGCCGAGCGCGAGCAGGCCGCTGGCATCGACGTCGATCGCCAGTCTCAGCGGATGCGCCGTATCGATACGCCAGCGCGCGCGATCCTCACCGTCGCGAAAGGCCGTCGTCACCGAGATTCGTGTCGCAGCGCCTGACGATTTCGCGAGCGGCACCGGCAAGAGCAGCTCGGTTCCAAGGAGATCGCTGGTTGCGAGCAGACGCACACCTTCGCTGGCCAGACGTTCACTCGAGTGGGGCGCGCTCAGCACCACGTTCCAGAGCGACGCGCCGCGCACGAAACGGTCGAGCGGAATCGCGTAGTGCGACAACACGTCCGATGCCTCGAGCACGCCGCTTACCTGCACTTCCGTATTCGCGCCGGCACCACGACCACTACTCGCCCCGCGGATCGTGACCGGTCGTCCCCAGAGACTGGCTCGGAACGAGTCGATGCGAATGCCCGACTCGTTGAAGCCGATCGCGCCGCGGGCGCCCTCTATGGTCAGGCCGGCGCGCTCATCACCAAGCCAATTGCCGTCGAGAAAGAGCGAGCCGTCGAGCGCGAGTCCGGCTTCCCCGACCGCACGACCGGTCGCGCTGCCGGGCACGGGCTCAACAGCCCGGGTTGCCGATGACAAGGGCACATCGATGGCGATATCCATGGTTGCGTTACCACTACCACTGGTATCGGCGAGCACCCCGCCGAGAATCGAGGCAAGGGGGCCGTCACGCCCGAAGTCGACAAGTGCCTGCAAGCCGGCACGTCCGGATGCCTCGAAGGCAAGCGCCGGCTTGAAAAGGTTGTCGATGCGCGCCTCGGCCCGGGAGATCTGCATGTCATCGAGCCTCGCTTCGCGAGTGAACGCGCGCAAGCGCACACCATCGAGCTCTACCCGGCCGCTCGCGATTCGCGCGTGCGGCCAGCCCGGCAGATAGGCGAGCTCGCCTGCGACGAGATCGAAGCTGGACGTCAGGGCGCCGCCGCCGTCGGCGTGGGGAAAGTCGGCGAGTCGGCCGAACCAGTTGAATTCGCCATTCTCTGCCCGTCCGCCGACGAAGGCCCGTTCGAACCAGCGACCCAGGGACGGGCTTGCGCCAAGCATCGGCAACCAGGGCGGCACGTCGGCCAGATCAGCGATGCTGTACCGGCCTTGCAAATCGACTGTCGGTGACAGCGACGCGTCCAGCGTAAGGCCGACACGCGACGTCATCGCGATCGATGCCTGCTCGACACTGACGCGGCCATCAGCTCGCCATTGATCCGGGATTTGCCCGTCGATCTCGAACGCGGCGTCGATCGAGGCGACTTCGAGCCGCCTGTCGTCAGAGACAAGTGCGGTATCGCGACCGCTCAGCACAAGTTTGCCGCGATTATCGACCACAGCAAGCTCGGCATCGAACGCCTCGATACCCGGATACCCCACCCCTGCCGGAAATCGCAATGACGCTGCGGCGGCTTCGAGACTCACACTCGGTTTGTGCACGCCATTACTGATATCGAGCGACCAGTTCGACAGGTTTCCCGACGGCAGCAGATTGGGCAAGCGATCGCCGTAGAGCGCCGCAGGTACCCGCATCGCCAGCGCCACCGGCAGTTTCTCGCCACCGGCGCGCACATGCCACTCACCGGAGTCTCTTGCCCCTCGGCCGATGTCCAGGTCCTCGATGACAATCGACTCGCCCGCGTCGGACAATTCGACGCGGTCTGCCTCGATGCGCCAGCCGGGAGCCTCGTCCCGGTAGGCGAGATCGGCATCGAGGCGTTCGAACAGTCGCTGCGGTATCGCTGGAGCGCCGGGATCGACGAGTCTGGCATCCTCGAGCGTCACGCGAGAACGCGCATCCGTGATGCTGCCGCTGTCCCAGTTCCCCCAGATCTCCAGCTGCGCATCGGTCTGGAAGCGCTCGAGCAGGTCTGCCACCGCTCCGTCGGTGCCACTGTCCGCCGCATTCAGGAGCGCTCCCAGAGCACCGACGCCAAGCACTTTTCCGCCCACCACATGCAGATCGGTCGCCTTAAGGAAGACGCTGCCGGAGGATTCCCCGAGCCGCCGGCTCGAGCCATCGAGATCGATACCCGCCTCGAGTCTTGACCCGACGGCGGGCGGCAATGTCACGTCAACCCGGAGCCGGTGCAACGAACCCACGTTTTCCGCGCGGACGTTCAGCTCGCTCAGCTCGATCTGCTGGCCACTTCGTTGGTCGTTGATTGTCAGGTGGGTCTCGAGCAGTCCCACCCGGCGAGCATCGAAGAGCCAGCCGATCACATCCAGACCGGCGCCATTGTCGGCGGTCAGGTCACGGTCGACAGCATCCGCATCGCTCGACGCGGCCGGAGCCGTTTCATCGACGGACAGTGAGACGGAATCGCTGCCGTGCAGCGTGAAGCGCTCGTTACCCTCGTAGTCGATCGTGAGATCTGCCCCGACCAGGGTCAGCTCATCGATGATCGGCGTGCGGCGGGCAATCGATCCGAAGACATCGAGATCGAGGCGGAGCTCACGAAACGACAGGCTGCGCGACTCTGATTCGTAGACGAAGACATCCTCGATACGGAGCTCCGGGCCATGCCTTCGCCAGGCCAGACGCAACTCGCCGATCGACACCGGACGCGACAGATAGTCGCCGAGTCGCGTCTCGACGGTCGCCTTGTAGTCGCCCGCCATCGGCATGAGCAGGCGCGCCACGAGCGTAAGTACGGCAAAGACGATCAGCAGCACGCACAGAATCAGCAGGACAACCCGCGCAAACGAGCGCGCGGCAAGCAGGATCATCGCGCGCGGCCACCGTCAGCGCAGGACGACGTCATACTCTTCTCGCGTGTAGAACTGCTCACCCTGCAAGCGCACCGGCAGGCCGACGAAGTCCTCGAGCCCGGCAAGATCATCCGAGCGCTCCTCGGTAAACCACTCCACCATTTCGAGCGCTGTCAGTACAGTGATGGATTCGATCTCGAACTGTCGTACCTGACGGATGATCTCGCGTGTGATCTCGAAGCCGACGGTCTCGCGAGTCTTCTGCATGCCGCGGCCGCCGCAGGTCGTGCACTCGCTGCACAGCACCTGCTCGAGACTTTCGCGCGTGCGCTTGCGCGTCATCTCGACCAGGCCAAGCACCGACACATCGCTCAGCTGTGTCCGGGAACGATCGCGCTCCAGCGCCTTCTCGAGCGCCCGCAATACCAAGCGGCGATGTTCAGCCTCGGTCATGTCGATGAAATCGATGATGATGATGCCGCCGAGATTGCGCAGACGAAGCTGACGTGCAATGGCCTGCGCCGCTTCGAGATTGGTCTTGAAGATGGTCTCTTCGAGGTTCCGCCGCCCGACATAGCCGCCGGTATTGATGTCGATGGTCGTCATCGACTCGGTCTGATCGATGACCAGGTAGCCGCCGGACTTCAACGGCACCTTGCGATTGAGCGCGCGTTCGATCTCGTCTTCCACGCCGTGCAGATCGAAGACCGGGCGCTCGCCGGGATAGTGTTCGACCCTTGTCGCCAGTTCCGGAACGAATTCTTCACAGAAATCGTGGCACTGCTGATAGCTTTCACGCGAATCGATACGGATCCGTTCGAGATCTTCATCACGACTGTCACGAAGCATGCGCAGCAGCAACGGCAGGTCACGAAAAATCACCTCGCCCGGCGCCAGAGCTTCGCGCCGCGACTGCACGCCGGCCCAGACCTTGACCAGATAAGCCATGTCGTCGGCGAGCGCTTCGCTCGGCGCGCCATCGGCGGCAGTGCGCACGATGTAGCCCACCTCGGCATCGCCACGCAAAGTCTCGACCAGTGCGCGCAATCGATCACGTTCGTCCTCGTCATCGATGCGGGTCGACAGGCCGATGCCGTGTTCGTGCGGCATCATCACGAGGTAGCGCGACGGCACAGTCAGATTCGTGGTCACCCGTGCGCCCTTGCTGCCGAGCGGATCCTTGACCACCTGCACGGCAAGCGTCTGGCCCTCCCTGAGCACGCGGGCAATCGGTTGATGGCTGCGCTCCCCTTGCTCGTCCGGCAAGCGTGCGGCGATGACGTCCGAGACATGCAGGAATGCGGCCTTCTCGAGGCCGATATCAACGAAGGCAGCCTCCATGCCGGGCAATACCCGGCGCACCACCCCCTGGAACAGGGTGCCGACCAGGCCGACCTTCTGGACACGTTCGATCCGGATATCGACGAGCATGCCGTTTTCCACGGTCGCGACGCGCGTTTCCTGGGGCGTCACGTTGATCAGCAGCTCTGCAGTCATGTGTCGGCTTGGCGTCGAGGTCAGGACGATGGGTGAGGAGAAAGCCGGCAAGTCGAGGCCGGACGGTTCAACCGTTATCGGCCAGCACACCCGCAGCTTCGAGCAGGCGCGCCGGCTCGTAAAACGGAATGCCGATCACATTACTGTAGCGGTGCTTCGACGGGATATCTACGGGCTCAGAGTGACGCACCACCACCTGCCTCTGATCGAGGCGACAGACCGGGCGCCAGGACCTTGCACGGCATAGCCCCCGGCCTCAGGCACGATGATAGGGGTGACCAGCCAGCAGCGACTGGGCCCGGTAGAGCTGCTCGACCAGGATCACGCGAACCAGCGGATGCGGGAAGGTCAACGCCGACAGACCCCAGGTTTCGTCGGCGGCGGCCAGCACATCGGCATGCAAGCCGTCGGCACCGCCAATCAGCAGGGCCACATCGCGACCCAGTCCCTGCCAGTATTCGAGGCGGGCGGCGCAGGCGGCGGTATCGTGGCAGCGTCCGCGCTCGTCGAGTGCAACTCGATAGGCGTTCGTGGAGCTCGAAAGCAATGCCTCGCCTTCGCGGGCCTTGCGCTTCTCCACCTCACCGTTGGCAACTGCAGGCACTTCGCGAAGCTTGAAGCGCCAGTAAGGTGGCAGCCGCTTCGCGTACTCGTCAATACCGGCGTCAACCCATCCTGGCATGCGCTTGCCGACGGCGACAATGCCGAGCTTCACGCGCGGTACCGTCGGACCGAGACGGGATCGTCCGCCGTCAACGCGCCTGACGAGAGACGTTCGGGCCCGTCAAGTCGTCATCGGACAATTCGTCCGGTCCGACCATGGTGCGGGCTGCCTCGTCATCCGGACCGACCGACCAGAGCTTCTCGAGCGAATAGAATTCGCGCTTCTCCTCGGTCATGACATGCACGATGACGTCGCCGAGATCGACCAGCACCCAATCACTCCGGTCATCACCCTCGACACCGAGCGGCGGGTGCCCCGCATCTTTCGCGGCCAGGCGGACGTTCTCGGCCAGCGAGCGCACGTGCCGCTGCGACGTCCCGGTCGCGATCAACATGGCGTCGGCGATGCTCGACTTGCCGAGAATGTCGATGACCGTGATCTCGACACCCTTCAGTTCTTCGAGCGCCGTGACCGCAAGGGCCGTTACCTGCTCGCTGTTCAAACCCGAAATAAGCCTGCCTCCAACGGAATTCGCCACGGGCGCCTCTGCGCCGCAACCTCCCGACAATTCAATGCGTCGCCTGCTTGCGAGGCTCCACTCTCCCCCATCATAAGGGAGCCGACGTGCGATACAAGCCGCGCTCCACGATGAAATGACGAACAGATTCCGGCAACAGGAATCTGAGATTCCGCCCATCGGCTGCCCGCTGCCGGATATCCGTTGCCGAAATGGCGAGCTGTGTCACATTGGCTCGCTCGATGACACCCGTCCCACCCGCGCGGATGCGCTCGCCGTTTGCCTGTCGCTGTTGATCGAGCAGCGCCAGCGCCCTGGGCGGCAAGCGCTCGCCCGGTCGCTCGACGACTATCAGGTTGGCCAGCGTCAGTATGGTGTCTGACCGATGCCAGTCCGGGAAGCCGGCGAAGGCATCACGCCCGAGGAAGAACAACAACGTGGCATCCCTGTACTCGCCCTTGAGGCCGGTCAGCGTATCGACCGTATAGGTCGGCACATCGCGCCGTGCCTCCCGCGTATCCACCGTCAGACCGGGAACGCCCTCGACCGCCATTTCGAGCATGTCGATCCGTTCAGACGAAGTTGCACCGGTCGGGCCCCGATGCGCAGGACGGTGCGCCGGCAGCAGGCGCAATTCCTCCAGCTGATAGGTTTCGGCAAGTTCGAGCGCAGCGCGCAAGTGCCCGAAGTGCACCGGATCGAACGTTCCGCCGAACAGTCCGATGCGCTCGTTCACGTCGACGTCGGCGGCCACTCGACGTCGCCTCGCGTCGTGTAGTTTCCGATTACCACGTACTTCTCGCAAGTCAGTCCAAGCACCCCGACCGGGCCACGCACATGCATGCGATTGGTACTGATACCGATTTCTGCACCGAGTCCATACTCGGCACCGTCGGCGAAACACGTGGCGGCATTGACCAAAACCGAGCTCGAATCCACCTCACGAACGAACTGTCTGGAGCGTGCGACGTCGTTGCTCACGATGGCATCGGTATGTCCGGAACCGTGGCGTGCGATGTGTGCGATGGCCTCATCGACACCGTCGACGATACGCACAGAGAGGACGGGACCCAGGTACTCGGTGTCCCAGTCCGCGGCGGTCGCGGCTTGTATTTCCGGCATCAGCGTACAGCTTCGCTCGCAGCCGCGGAGCGTCACGCCGTGGGTCTCGAAAGCGAGTGCCAACGGGGGCAACACCCGGCTGGCCTCGTCGGCATGCACCAGCAGGGTTTCCATCGAGCCGCAGATGCCGTAGCGATAGGTCTTCGCGTCGAACGCGATGCGCTGCGCACCGAGGGTATCGGCGCCGAGATCGATATAGACGTGGCAGATGCCGTCGAGGTGCTTGATGACCGGGACGCGAGCCTCCTCTGCTATGCGCGAGACCAGGCCCTTGCCACCCCGCGGGATGATCACATCGATGAATTCGTCGAGGGCGAGCAAGGCCCCGACCGCAGCCCGATCGGTGGTGCCGAGCAGCTGCACGCTCGCCGCGAGCAGGCCAGCCTGCTCGAGGCCTTCGGCAATACAAGCCGCAATCGCCCGATTCGAGTTGACCGCTTCGGTACCGCCACGCAGGATCACCGCATTGCCGGCCTTCAGACAGATAGCAGCGGCGTCGGCGGTGACGTTTGGCCGCGATTCGTAGATGACACCGATGACACCGAGCGGGACGCGCATGCGCGCGATCTCGAGGCCCGACGGACGTAGCTCACTGGCCGACATCGAACCGATCGGATCCTGCTGGGCCGCCACATCGCGGACACCTTGCGCCATCGCGTCAACCCGCGCCGGTGTCAATTCGAGGCGATCGAGCAAGGCGGCATCGATGCCCTTCTCGTGCGCCCGCGCAAGATCGAGCGCATTGGCAGCGAGCAGCACGTCGCGTTGCCGCTCGAAACTATCCGCCATGGCCCGCAAGGCAGCGTTCTTGGCCGACGTCGGTGCAGACGCGAGCGTGCCCGCTGCGTCACGCGCACGCTGGCCGAGTTCACGGACATGGGCTACAGGGTCGTTCGATGGGTCCATGAGTATCTTCAGACTCTGACTGGCGGACATGATTGACGGTTACTGACGGTCGAACAGACGATGAAGCGAACTCGAACCTTCGACCCCGCTACACTGCCTGACCCACCCGCCGCCCGACTGACCTTCATGCAGCTCGTCGATTCGCACTGCCACCTGAACTTTCCCGACTTCGACGGCCGTATCGACGATATTCTACGACAGGCCATGGACGCCGACGTCAAACGGCTACTGTGCATCGCCACCAGCTGGGAGAACCGTGGCGACGTGCTCGCACTGGCACGAGCGCATGCAAGTATCAGCGCATCGACCGGTGTGCATCCGACCACGACCGGCGGTCACGAACCCGGCGTCGACGAGCTGCTCGACGCCGCCGCGGATCCCGAGGTGGTGGCAATCGGCGAAACCGGGCTGGACTACTTTCGCTTCGAGGGCAATCTGGAAGCGACGCTCGCGGCGCGTAGCGCAGGCGCCCTCGCCTGGCAACACGAGCGTTTTCACCGCCACATCGAGACGGCACGCCGTGCCGGACTGCCCTTGATCATCCATACGCGGGCGGCGGCCGACGACACGATGGAGACGCTGCGCGAGCACGGTGCGCGCGACGCCGGTGGCGTCATGCACTGTTTCGCAGAGGACTGGGGTATTGCCGAACAGGCGCTCGACCTCGGCTTCTACATCTCGTTCTCGGGCATCGTGACCTTCAAGGGCGCCAAGGACATTCAGGAGGTGGCCAGGCGTGCCCCGCTCGAGCGTATCCTGGTGGAGACCGACGCGCCCTACCTCGCGCCGGTGCCGCATCGCGGCAAGACCAATGAGCCTGCCTACGTCCGACACACGGCCGAGCACGTCGCCCAACTGCGGGACCTGTCACTCGAGAAGCTGGCTGAAGCGACCACGGAAAATTTCCATCGCCTGTTCGCGGCCGTGCCGAAGGATGATTGACGCGCCACCGGTTCAGGGAAGCCACTCGGCGCGTAACAACCAGTAGGCAAGTTCATTGCGCGACGCCCAGATCACCTGATCGTCGAAACGATGCCCGGCAACAGTCGATCGAGGCGCCAAGGCAAAGACCGTGTCGCCATCAGTGTTCTCGGCCTGGGCATCCAGCGACGCCGGGTCAGCACCGTTCGATAACACGACGAACGCGATGGCATCGGCCCGCATGGCCGAACGAGGGCAAGCAGAAGAGAACGCTGCCTGGCAGAGCACGAGATCCGCATCCAGCTCCGACAGGCCGACCGCCGCCGCTTCGCCGGGTGCAATCCAGTCCGGTTGATCGACATCGCCACGCTCACGGCTGCTATGCAAGCTGACGGCATACAAGAGACGTCGACCCCAGCTATCAAGCAACGCCCCGTCATGATCGATCGGTCCCGCAACGCCCAGAACGCGAGCGGGAACGCCACCGGCACCCGAGTCGCAGCGCCCGGCGATCACTCCGATCGCGCCCGTCACGGTCGACAGAGAACTCGACAACGGACAGGGCAGTACGCCTTTGGTCACGAGGTGGCCGACGAGCGCCTGCCGCACGCGTTCGAGCTGATCATCGGTTGCCCGGTATCGACGCTCTTGCAATACGGTGCCGAGTGGCGTGACCAATGCCCGGGTCAACACCCCGAGCACCAGCAGGACCACCGCAAGCTCGATCAAGGTGAAGCCCTTGTCGGTACGTTGCCACGACCGTTTCATGATGAAGACCCGGACACGGTCGCAGCTCCCGTCGTGACCGGTGGTTGCCGATGCCAGCCGCCACGCACGAACCAGTGTCGCGAGGCCGGTACCTGCTCGATCAAGACGGCATCCAGTTCGATCCCGGCAATTCCGGTATCCCGCACAGGACGACAAGGTGCTGCCGGATCGATGTCGAGAATCCAGTGACGGGCAGGAAGATTCGAGACGGCGGTGGCGTTCGTCTGACAGGATTGCAATGAGTCTGCTGCCATTCGAGCACGTTCGGTGAGCCAGGCAGAAACACGCAACGACGCCGCCCGATGCAAGGCCTGTCGCGTCAGACCGATCGCGGGAACGATCGCCGGTACGATCGACTGACCTACTCGCCCGCCGGCCGGCACTCCGTGGGGCACGAATACCCTTGCGATGGCACCACCCTGCAGGCGGGCGACTGCATCTTCGACACGATTCGACGTTCGCGCCGCGTGCATACGCTCGCGACGTTCCTGCAGTGACAGAGCGCTCGGATCGATGATGGCAGCCGCAAGTCCGGGTGCGGATGCCGAGAGCGCCGCGCTACCCCGCTCGGCAATTCCCGCACGGGCGGGATTGTTCACCCAATCCGCGGATACCACGTACCACCAGAGCTGCGCGTCCTCCGCATGGAAGAGCTCGCGACGACCCGGCAGGCTGACATGACGAGGCAAGTGCCCGATTGCCACGGCCGCCGTACCACAAGGCGGATCAGGCCCATCGCCGGAGAACGACGCCATCGAGGCAGCCGCGCTCGACAGCTCTTGCGAACGCCACAACCCATCCGAATCCGGACAGGGGAGATGGCCCGGCCCGGCGCCGAGCGGGCCATAGGACTCCGGATAAGCGGCGACATGAGCCAGCAAGGCAAGCCGCGCACGCGCCAGCGGACGTCGCGAGCGCTCATCGAGAGCGGGACTTGCCAGCGGCCATGTCAGCAGCAGGGCGCTGCCGCCGAGCAGCGCGAGAATCAACACGGGCAGAACGAATCCGCGTTCGACGTGCGCGATCGAGGACGCACACTTGCGACGTAACCGGACGGAGCAAAGCATCAGGGCTGCCATGATTCGCCCGCAGCCAGTCGCCGCGAAGCACCGTCGCGTGCCCTGACGATCAGGCGTCGCTGCACGGCGTCATAGCCCAGCGCCTGCAGCCCGCCTCGACTGTCGTCACAATGCACGTCTGACACAGCATCCTCGTCGGCATCGACAGAAATCAGGCGACAGAGTTGACGGTCGATCAGTACATGCAGCCGATATCCGGCACCAGCCACACCGTGAAATACATGCCGCCGCCACGATCGCATGCGCCCGTCGTGGACTGGCAACGCCGCTTCACCAAGCCCTTCACGCCCACGCGTTCCTGAATCCACTCCCGTGCTGCCATCGGCATTCACGCGAGCATCGGCAGCGACACCCTCGCCAGGGACGGCAGCTGCAACGAAGGTCGCGGCAGCGTGCGGCAACGCTGCGGGTACGTCATCCATGGCACCGAACAATCGTGTGCCTGCCGGCCAGCCCCGCCCCGACGAATCGACGATGCTGGAATCGGTGGCAAGCTGGCGCGGATCGATGGTCTCGACCGGGCGATCGTCGATTTCGCGGTGCATGATGTCCACGGCGCACTCGATCGCAAGTTCAGTCGTTTCCGCTAACTGGTCGATCACGCCACCGCGAGCCTTGGCAGGCGGTGACGGCACCCCGTCTGCGATCCTTGCGGTGACATCTTGCACAACGCAAGCACGCGTTTCGCTCGGCCAGGGAAAACTCGATTGCCGGATATGCTGGAGCATCTCGAGCAGTGCCCGGGTGTCCGCGATCCTGCCTTCGAGTGTCAGTCGCAGTGTAGCCGTCCCCGAGTCGGACAACCCGTCGATGACCATCTCTCGTTCGTCGAGCCGATGTCGCAACTCGCGGGTTGTCGGAAGCTCTCGCAAGACGGTCAACGCATCGAGAAGGCGTACGCGGAGGGCATTCCGGCTTTCTCCAAGGGCGGCGAGACGCGTTCCTGCGTCGGTTGACGACAGACGCACTGCCTGTTGTGAAAGCAGCTGCTCGCGAATGCGCAGGTCGCGCAGCGCCTCCAGTCGAGCATCGGTCGATTGCTGCAGGAGCGGCCCGACGAGAAAGGCCAGAATCGCGATCAGCGCGAGCCACCCGATTCGCCATCGCGGGTCGAGGCGCAGGATGAACCGTATCATCGGCACCGAGCCTTCACCCCGCCTTCGTGTAGAGCAGCCTCAATTCATAATCGATCGGTTGCACACCTGTCGCAGACTCACCATCCGACGCCGCCGTGGCCGGCGACAGTTCGACCCGAAGTCCCAGGGGCCGGGTGCGTTCGCCAAGTGCTTCGACAAAGGCCTCGAAGCGCCTCTGTCGATCACCGATCGTGACCACGAGCGAACGAACGTGACCAGAGAACTGCAACGCGAATGCTCCGCCTGCCACATCCTCGACAGCTCCCGCGCGTCCGCCAGTCATGGCTCTGGGCGGGAGATCTGCCGCCCGCCCGGACCACTCTGCCAGTCCCTCATCAATGTCCATCGAATGCTCGCCAACGGTGTGATCGCCGTTGCGCGTGTGCCAGGCAAGTCGATCGATCGCAATGCTCGGGTGTGCAGCGAGAACGTCTGCCAGACCGCGCAAGATCGCAGCTGCCGCCGGCGCGCGCCCGGCGGCGTGCGCGTCGAACAGGGCAAGCGTCTCGACCGCGAGGGGCGGATCATCGTGCGCCGCCTCGAGGCGCTCGCCCAAGCGCGTCAAGCGTGATTCCAGCACTTCCCCGGCCGCCGTGGCCCGGGCACGTTGACGCGCCGAATCGACGCCGTGGACAACCGCGATCACCACGGCAATGCCCGCGATCAGCGTGGTTGCGCCGGTCAGCGCCAGCAAGCGTCGTTGTTCCACCCGTTCCCGATAGGGTTCGAGCAGCGCGGCCTGCACCGGCTCATGGCGTCCTTGAATCGCGAGTCGCGCCAATCGTCGGCCGTCATCGTCGTCGACCCGAACGACCTCGACCAGAGGGATACCGTGAAGCCGGCTCACGTGTGCGCGTGACTCGATCAGCGCCGCCGTGCTCTCGGCCTCATCGCCTGGCTCGACCACACGTGTGAACACGGGACAACCGCCCATGAAGAGTGTGTGACGTTCATGCTCGCGACCACAGGCGATCTGCAAGACCGGCCCCTGACCAACAGGGCCAGCGTCGACCCGAATGCCCGAGTGCACCCGCCGAATCGTCACGGGGCCCGACTGCAACATCTCCAGGCGCTGCTGCCACAAGTCGGGAATTCCGCAGCGGAGCAACGCACCCAGTATCGATGGAGCCGCGCTCGCGTCAGTCTTTTCCGGCGCGGCGTAATCGGAGGGCAAGGCCAGACGCACGGCGGCTTCCGGGTGACGCCAACCCAGTCGCCAGTGCAACAAGCGGCGACCGAGCGCACCGAAGGCGCGCGGCCAGTGATCCGACACCGTGAAGACTCGATCGATCTCGTCGAGCGGACTGTCGACGATCACATCGATCAGGGTGTCCCGTCGCTCAGCCCAGGGACAGATCAGCTCGGGCCTGGCTTCATCATCGTCGGGAGACACGGCGATGCTCCCGGGCGACAGGCCGACCTGTCTGTGCTCGAGGCAATGATTGCCCTGCCACAACGACCAGAAAGCCCATCGGCCTTGTAGCAAGAGAACGCCCCGCCTGGATCGCGCCCGGTTCACAGGAACGCCTCCGCACCGAAACTGCTGTAGAGAGGCGCGAGCACCGACAGGACGATCCACAAGAGAATGGCGCCGGTCACTGCAAGCAGAACGGGGGCTAGCAGTGTCTCGAGGCGCGCAATCGCATGGTTCGAGGTGGCTTGCAGATGCTCCGCACCCTGCATCAGGGCGGCATCCAGCACGCCCGCCGATTCACCGGCGGCAACGAGCCGGGACAGCGAAGCGGGCAGGCTCGGACAGGCCATCAGCGCCGGTCCCGCACCCCGGCCGGCGAGAATCCCGGCGCGCGCCTGGAGCAGATCCAGGCGCATGGCTTCATTGCCGACGACATCGGCGGATATCTCGAGTGCATCGCCGAGTTCGACACCACTCTGATGCAGGAGCGATGTCGTGCGAGCCCAACGGGCCGCGCACAAGGCGGCAATCAGCCGACCGATGACACCAAGGTGAAGCAGGCAACGATCGCGCATCGCATGAAACGACCGTCCAAGGTGTCTTGCCGAGACAAGTCCGGCCACCGGCAGAATCACCCCGGCCGATACCGCAGGCCCGTGTCGGCCCACAGCACTCGACAGGTTCAGCAACAGCTCGGCGTGCCACGCGAGCGGTTGGCCACCGTGTTCGAGAAAGGCTGCCAGCGACGGTACGACATGGCCGAGCAGGAAGCCGATGACAGCGACCAGGACGAGCATCGCGAACAGGGGATACAGCATGACCGTCCTGAGCCTCTGCGAAACGTCCTGGCGCCAGCACAGGTGTGCTTCGAATTCGCCGAGAAGTTCGTCGAGCCGACCGCTCGCCTCGCCTGCCCTGATCAGGGCGACCGCGGTCGAGTCGAATTCCCTCGGCCGCCCGACAAGAACCTGCGACAGGGACTTGCCGGCGGCGACTTCGTCTGCCATGTGAACCCACAGTGCACTCCTGGCACCTGCAGGTTCAAGGGCCGAAACCTGCCTCAGTGCCTCGGTCAGTGGCAGCCCGGCGCGAAGCAAGGAGCGCAGCTGGAACAACGGCTGCGCCAATGTGCCTGCCGGATAGCAACGCTTCGCGACACCCGGTCGGCGGCTCGCGAGCTTGCGTTGACGAACGATGATTCCCTGTTCGATGTACACACCCTTCATACGCTCCGCCCTCCTTGCGGCTGCAGGGAGCCCGGCGCTTCGTTCGCCGTATCCTGCGGTTCACTGTTCCCGGCGTGCGCGTCCATGATGCGCAGCCGTTCTGCTCCTGTCGTGATCCCGTCCCGTACCAGTCGGTCGGCGGCGATACCCATGCACTCGTGCCCCTGTTCCGCTGCTAGACGGGTCAGTTCGCTACGACCGACCCCCCGCCGAATGCCGGTAGCGAATCGATTCCCGGGCTCGAGCACCTCGAGGACCGCCCGTCGACCACGCAGCCCCTTGCCACGACAATGCGGACACGGGCTTGCCAGCGTCTTGCCACGGCAGACCACGCAACACATGCGCAACAGGCGCTGCGCGACGACCGCGGACAATACGTCTGCCAGTACACCCGGCTCGGCACCGAGTTCGCACAATCTACCGATAGCGGAGACGGCGTCGCTGGCATGCACGGTGGTCAGCACGAGATGACCGGTCAGTGCTGCGCGCAACGCCATTGCGCAACTGTCGGCATCACGAATCTCTCCGATCAGCAGCACATCGGGGTCCTGCCGCAACAGCGAGCGGACACCACTGGCGAAATCGAGACCCCGCGCCGGATCTATCGACGCCTGGCAGATGCCCGGCATCGAATGCTCGACGGGATCTTCGAGAGCCATGATGTTCAATGCCGTCGCATCGAGCTCGCCAAGCAAGGCATACAGCGTCGTTGTCTTGCCGGAGCCGGTCGGGCCACAGACGACAATGAGCCCGTCCGGTCGCGCCACGAGCGCTCGAAGCTTTCGCTGCAAAGGTGTCGGCTGCGCCAGGGCGGCAAGATCGAGCGCCGTGTCGCGGAGCTCGATGACACGCAGCACGATGTTCTCACCCTCGGAGAGCGGAAAGCACGAGAAGCGAAAGTCCAGTCGACAACCGTTCAAGGTCAGGTCGAACTGTCCATCCTGTGGCCGACGGGTTTCAGCAATGTCGGCGCCGGCGAGAACTTTCAGGCGCACGGTCACGGCCTCCAGGTGGCAGCGCGGCAAGCTGACGATGTCATCGAGAACACCGTCGACCCGATAGCGCACCCGGATGCCTGTGCCCGAAGGTCCGATGTGAATATCGGATGCACGACGCGAGACGGCATCAATCAACAAGGCATCGATCAGCGCGACAATCGGCGGCGAATCAACAAGGCCGGAACCACAGGCTGAAGCGAGTTGTTGAAGTGCAGGTCCGGCTCCATAGCAACTGTCGAGACGTCGCGCGATCACTCCTGCCGGTACGATCTGCCAGGCTAGCTGCAAGGCCTCTGGAAGTTCGCGACGCAGGTGGTCGTGTGTCGGCAGATCCGGCACGCAGAGCACTGCCACACACAAGACACCGACAGCGCGATCGAGCGACAACGGCACGACCCCGAAGCGCCGCGCCGTGGCTTCGCTCACGCAGGCGACTGCGTGTACATCGGGCACGAAGTCGATATCACGGTCAAATGCGTCGACGTAGGACAACCCCTGATCACTGCCATCGATCGTATCCAGCGTTGCGTTATCAAGCGACGCATCGCAGGCGACCGCCGGCACTGGCGTGCTCATCCGGCACCGCCGCCGATACCTGCAGCGAGACGGGGCATGGCGGGCATGACGGTCGGCCGCAACACGATCAACAGTTCGGTACGGCTGCGCTCACGACGGTTGCGTTCGAACAGTCGCCCGACTATCGGCAGATCGGCGAGCCCCGGCAACCGTCGTTCATCGTCCCGCAGCGACTCCTGCATGAGACCGCCGATGATCGCGACATCACCGCTCTGCACGCGCAACATCGATTCCATCTCGCGCACCTGGATTTCCGGCACGCCATTGCGGACATTCGCCAACGCGAGTTCAGGATTCGGGTCGTCGACGAAGCCGAGAATACGCGACAAGGTAGGGCGTACATTGAGCATGATCGCGCCACCCGCACCGATGAACGGCGTGACGTTCATGACCAGCCCGACCGGCACCGTGTGGATCTCGGTATCGGTGACGATCTCGTCGCGATCTTCGGTGATGCGACGCTCGACGCGTGCGGTGAAATACACGCGATTATCGACAACCTTGAGCACCGATGACTGGTTGTTGAGAGCGATGATTCGCGGGCGCGACAGGATGCGGACATCGCCGAATCGTTCGAGCAACGAGAGAGTTGCATCGAGTTCACCATCACCGCTCGCCTGCACGAGACTGACCAGACCGGTCGGGGCGCTCAGACGACCCACCGTATCGCCGTTCACCGACGGCTGACCGCCGAGCACCTGAGCTGCGCTGAGACCGGTAACGCCACGCGCCAGAACCTGCCAGTCGATACCCGCTTCGAACGAATCCGACAGCGCGACCTCCACGACAGTGGCTTCGATCAGTACCTGGCGTTGTGCGCTGGCATGCAGGGAGTCGAGGAAGCGACTCAGCCGCTGGTGACTGGCTGGACGGGCAAACAAGGTGATCAGGCCGACATCGCGATTGATCGACCAGCGCGCGTCCGACTCCGGCGCGAACAGTTCGACGACATCTCGACCGAGCGAATCCCAGAAACGATGCTCGGAGCTGTTTTCGATCAGGGTCTCGGAGCTGTTGGCAATGCCACCGCCGTTCGAGGCACCGGAGGCGCCGACTGCACCGGCATCGATGCTGCCGACGCGGGTGGCCAGCCCGACGCTGCCGCGTGTCGTCCGGTCCAGGTTCAGATAGTCGACCGCGTGACTTTTCGAATAGGGCGAGTCGCCCCGCACGACGATCTGCCCGGCGTCTCTCTCCCAATGAAACGGCACCTGGGCCGCAAGCTGATCGAGGGCTTCCTCGAACGGGCGATCATGCAGACTCAGCGAGACCCTTTCGTCTGGCGCATCGAGCAGCGAAAGTTCGACGCCGGCGTCACGGGCCAGTGCGACCAGCAAGGCATCGAGCGGCGCCTGCACGGCGTCGACGGAGACTCGCGTGACGGCGGGCGCAGCAGACGGGAGCAGAGGTGGTTGCGGGGGCGACGCCGACGCGCCGGACCAGTCGTCTATTTCAGCCTGAAGGGACGTTCGTTCGAGCGTGAACGGCGCGTCCAGTGACGGTGATTCGCGCGAGGTGAGTGGCCACGCCATGTCGCTGTTAGACGACGAGACAGACGGCACTTCGGACGGTGGGGAGCGCTCGGGCGAACCGGGTGGCGCCAGCGCCGAAGGCGCGTGGCAAGCAGTCAGCAGACCGGTTGCGACAAGGCAGAAACCTGCAGCACGACCGAGCGCCTGCAAGCGGGGCAAGACCCCGGGGCAATGACAACGAACAACGCACATGGACCAATCCCTGTGTCCGGAACCCGACCATTCACCCTGCGCAAGAGATCATGAGAAAACAATCGCGTTCGCCGCCTTCCGTGGCGAGTAATCACGAACCGGGAAGCAGATTCCACGTTCGTGAAGGTATTCGGTTCACTTGAACCGAAGCGCTGGACTCAACTGCTGCCGAGCATCAACGCTATTGACGATACTACAATGCACGCACCGAAAACCGCAACGAAAGCCGTCCGATGGCGCTTGAGAAAGGGCACTTTGTGAACCGGTTCCGCTGCTCGAGGCATGCCTGCCGCCAACAAGTGCGCCATTGACGGGTTTTCGTTGTCCTCCAGGTTCGCAAGCGTGAAAGCGTTCCTGACCAGTATGTCGATGGAACCCGGCAGCCCGTCCGACCTGTCCGCGATAAAATAGACCATCTCGCGTGTGAACAGGTCGCGTCGATTGAAATCGAACAACAACATCTGCTGCCGCAGGTATTCGCCAGTTTCCGAAAGCGTCAGCCGACGAAGCCTGTGGTGATAGCGGAGCGGGCGATCCGGCCGATCCGCCAACCTGTCGTCCGCGTCCTGACAGGCCAGTCGTCGAGCCTCGCCGTGGCTGTCATCGCTACTCCTGAACAACACGACCAGCATGGCCGCCGAGTCGTTGCGGGTTACCGCTGCAAATTCGTTCAGCAGCGCAAGCGTTGCGTCGTCTGCATCGACACTGGCATCGACGGTCAGGCAGTAGGGTTTGCCACCAGGTGACTTGCGCGTGAGTTGCGTGAGGATGCAGCGTGTGGCGTGTACGCGAGTATCGGGGTCGATTCCCGACACCACTTCGGAGACCCGGATCAGATCAGCTTCGCGAGGACAGAGCTCGATCAGCAGATGGCGGAGCAGCAGCACGACAGACAACTGCTCGTGCTCGTAGCGAATGACATTGCAGACGTGCTTGAGTCGATCGGCGAGCACCAGAGAGAGGAAGGTCCTACCGCTGCCATGCTCACCGTGCACTTGTACGACACGCCGAACCTCACCGCGCTTTCGCGCGATAGCATCGACGATGCCGGCACGACCCGCGCCGCCATAGAATGTCAGCAAGTTGCCAGCACTGTGGAAGGGACCCTGTGAAGACGAATAGTACTGCCGCCTTTCCAGGCCTAAGCTCGGTTCGTCTAGGCTCATGCGCGTGCTGCCGATTCTCGGGATCTGAAAGCGATCGTTGTGGAGACACCGGCAACGAGCGTGCCATCCGACCAACGCCCTGTGCCAACCATAATGCGCCAGACGTCGCTCGGCAAGCGGTCTCATGGCGGGCGATGGCATGTTGAACATCGTTCTGTTCGAACCGGAGATTCCCCCGAATACCGGCAATCTCATTCGCTTGTGCGCCAACAGCGGCGCTAGTCTCCATCTGATCGAGCCACTCGGTTTTTCTTTGAATACCAAGGCCTTGCGGCGTGCAGGCCTTGATTATCACGAGGCAGCCAAGGTTCGCTGCTGGCCATCGCTCGACACCTGTTGGGAGGCTCTGGGAGCGAAATCCGCAGCTCTGCAAGCCGCAAGGGATCGGGTAGCAATACCGCAAGAAATCTCGATCGACTCGCCTTTGCCACGAACATGGGCCGCCACCACGCGCGGAAACGCGATGCATACCGAGCCCGACTATCGACAAGGCGACATCCTGCTCTTCGGCCCGGAATCGCGCGGGCTACCTGCTGCCGTGCTCGACGACACGCGGGTCACGTCCTGGATTCGTATCCCGATGCGCGCGAGCAGCCGAAGTCTGAATCTCTCAAACGCCGTCTCGATCGTGCTGTATGAAGCCTGGCGGCAACTCGATTTCGCGGGGTCAGTAACTCAGGATCAATGACTCAGGGTCGGTGATCCGGGGTCGGTAACTACTGTTGCGTCTCGGGAGCCGGAGCATTCTGACGGGCCTTTTCCACGTGCTGAGCGTACAGAGCGTCGAAGTTGACAGGCTCGAGCAACAATTGCGGGAAACCGCCCTTCTGCACGAGTGAAGCAATCTCCTCACGTGCAAACGGAAACAGCAGATTGGGGCAGAAACTGCCTAGCATGGGTGCGAGTCGCGCCTCCTCGAAGCCGCGGGCGAGAAACAGACCCGCCTGCTTGACCTCGATCAGGTAGGCGGTCTTGTCACCAAGCTTGACGGTTGCCGTCACGCTCAATACCGACTCGTACAGATCGTTGCCGAGCTTGGTGCTCTCGGTATTGAGGTGCAGTGACACCACAGGCTTCCATTCCGTGTTGGCGACAAAGACCGCTGGCGCCTGAGGCGACTCGTAGGAGACATCCTTGAGATAGATCCGCTGGATCTTGAAGACCTGCGCCGCTTCCTCGGGTTTACCGGCCGGAGGAGAACCCGCCGGTGGCACTTCTGCGGGAGTACTGCCGCCGCCCTGCTCGTCTTCTGCCATGGGGTAATCGTCCTGTTTGTCTCTAGTAAGTAGGTGTCGGTCGAATCAGGATGCGTCCCGGTTCTCCCGAAGGCCATCCAGTTCGCCATCGTTTTCGAGCGCCGCGAGATCATCGTAGCCACCGACGTGGTGTTCGCCGATGAATATCTGCGGTACCGAGGTCCGCCCACTGCGCTCGCGCGACTCGGCGCGCAGTTCGGGCGCGCCATCGACAACACGGCTTTCGAATTCCCAGCCCTTGTTGGCGAAGATCCGGCGCGCAGCGCGGCAATAGCCACACCATTCGGATTCGTACATGACTATTTCAGCACTCACGGCATTCTCCGGCGCCTTGCGAGGCCGATCGTGGTGGCCCTGTCAGTGTGACCCGGCGACCGGCAGTTTTCATCAAGCCGCCAAAGTGGCGGCGACGCTCGAGACTTCAAGCGGCAGGGTGTCGAGTGATGTCTATTTCCTGACTACCGGCAAGCTTGCCTTCTCCCACGCGGCCAGCCCACCTGCCAGCGTATGCAGGTTCTCGAAGCCTTGTTTCTTCAGCTTGGCCGTGGCGCGCGTGGTACGCATGCCATTGTCGCAGTAGACGACAAGATTTCGCTCCTTGAACTTCTCGATCTCGTGCAGACGCTCGTCGAAACTTGCAACCGGAAAGTTCCTGGCGTTCAGCAGATGCCCGGCCTTGTACTCCTTTTCATCACGCACATCGACGAACAAGGCGTCCTCATCGTTGACCAGCTGCGTAGCGGCGTAAGGCGACAGGGTGTTGGCGCGACCGGCGATACGCGTCCACTCGGTGTAGAGCAGCATGCCGAGGGTCGCGGCGAAGGCGGCAAACAGCAGGGCGTGATTGCCGACGAATTCGATGATCTGATTCATGAGACGGGGACGACGAGGACGCGCCGAAGAATACCTGCAAGCCGACGCACTCGCCACTCCGGTAGTGCGTCATCGAGATATTGACGCACCACTGAACGGCGAAAAACGGCATTTGGACCCGAATGGTACCTTTGCACCAAGGTTGCGGTCCATGAAGCCGTCGGCTTGCCGTGCCTACCCAGTGGCGCTTCCCCAGAGACCTGCATGCACGACACGTCGATCGTCTATTCGCTGTTTCTGGTCTTCACGGGAGCAGCGATCATCGCGACAGCGGCGCTGTTCGCACGCCAAGCCTTGCTGGTGGCCTACATCGCTCTGGGCGCCCTGCTCGGCCCCTGGGCATTCGACCTGGTCTCGAATCCCGAACTCATTGCCGATATCTCGAACATCGGCATCCTGTTCCTCCTGTTCCTGCTGGGACTCAACCTTGAACCTGCCGAGCTGAAAAAGCTGTTTCGGGAGGCCATCGTCGTCACCGCAGTGAGCTCCGCAACGTTCGCTGTACTCGGTATGGTGGTCGCGCACTTGTTCGGCTTCAACGGCATCGACAGCCTCTTGATCGGCGCCGCGATGATGTTCTCGAGCACGATCATCGCTCTGAAGCTGCTGCCGACCAGCGCACTCCATCAGCAGCGCATGGGCGAACTGATCGTCAGCATCCTGCTGTTGCAGGACATGTTGGCGATACTTGTCCTGCTCGCTCTGGAAAGTCTCGGCAATCCAGACAGCGTCGCCGAGGAAACGGCCTTGCTGGTGCTCGGGCTGCCGGGACTCGCGATTCTCGCCTGGTTCGTGTCGACGCGTGTCCTCACCGCGCTGTTCCGGCGTTTCGATCAGATTCAGGAATACCTGTTCCTGATCGCGATTGGCTGGTGCCTCGGCCTTGCCCAGCTGGCCACGCTCGTCGGCTTGTCGCACGAGGTCGGCGCTTTCATCGCAGGCGTCACCCTGGCGACCAGCCCGATCGCTCGCTTCATTGCGGAAAGCCTGAAACCACTACGTGACTTCTTCCTGGTGCTCTTCTTCGTGGCTCTGGGTGCCAGCGTGAACATCGGCTCGCTGGCCGACGTGCTGCTACCGGCACTACTGCTCGCCGCGATCTCGATAGCCGTCAAGCCGATCGTGTTCAGGAAACTGCTCGAAAGGGAGCACGAAAAAGCGCGCATGGCGCGTGAAACAGGGGCCCGTCTTGGTCAGATCAGCGAATTTTCGCTGCTCGTGGTATTGGTAGCAGGCAACCTGTCACTGATGAGTGAGCGCGCCTCCACCTTGATGCAAAGCGCCACCATCCTGAGCTTCATCGGCTCGTCCTACTGGATCGTCAAGCGCTACCCCACGCCGATAGCCACCGACCAGGCACTCCGTCGAGACTGACGCCCCTTCACCGCGCCAAGCGTTAGCTGCTGCCGCGCTTGCTACTGCCGCCGCTTGCTACTGCTTGGCCATAAGGTACTGGATTGCCAGCGGAACCTCTTCGTCGCTCAACTGTGAACCGCCGCGGGCAGGCATGACACCCTTGCCGTTGATGACCGACTGGGTCAACGCGTCCAGACCGAGCTCGGCCCGTGCCGCCCAGGCTTCCTTGTCGCCAATTCTCGGCGCTTCGGCGACACCTGCGATATGGCAGCCAGCGCATATGCCATCGACCGTGGACTTCGCCTGATCGCTCAGCCCTTCGGGAATCATGCCGCTGGCGAGCAGTGCCATGAGGTCGCCATCGCCACCCGCGGCAGGATCGGCCCCACCATCGACATCGGTCGTCTCCGCTGCGACCGCGACGTCCGTCGTGTCAGCCGCCGCATCGGTATCGTCGGCCGGTGCCTCGGCGGATGCAGCGTCTGCCGGAGCGGGCTCGGCTTCCGCAGCGCCCTCAGCCACGTCCTCCTCGACAGCAGCTCCATCGCCACTGTCGGTAGCGGCACTGTCGGAAGCGGCACCTTCAGCTACCGCTTCTTCATCACCCGCGGCGCCTTCGATCGCGCCTTCCGCGCCCTCGGCCGCAGCGCCTTCGGTCACTTCGCCTTCCGCTGTCGCGTCGGCCGGCGTCTCGGTAGCCGCACCGCTCTCCTCACTCGGCTCGAAACCGGCGATGTGCTCGACCGCCTTGCGAATTTCTTCATCGCTGTAGTCACTTCCACCGCGCGCCGGCATCGACCCCTTGCCGTTCACGACACTTGCAACCAGTGTGTCGAGGCCAGCCTCTCGCCGTTCGGCCCAGATGGCCTCGTCACCGATGACCGGCGCTCCGCCGACTCCACCGACGTGGCATCCCGCGCAGATGCCGTTGACGAGTTCCTCTGCGGTTCGCACCGCGCCCCCGCCAGCGGCATCGGCCGAGGCAACCTCCATGCCTTCGAGGGAGGTGCGCACGGCGCCGACCGGCTGCAGTCGACTGACCAGCGCCTGGCGCATCAGCGGATCGTCATTGCCTTCATCACCGCCAATGCCGAGCAGTCGCGCGGTCGCGACAATGAACAGCGAAAGCAGACAAAGCGAGAGCAGCACCATGCCCATGACTTTCATCATGCCGCGATCATGTTCGTTGTCGGTCGGGCTGGAACTCATGCGTCAGGATCTCCGGAAGGGGGCAAAGCGCAGCATCACATTCTATCAGTCAAACACGGCGCCGATAGTGCCAGAGCGCTCCCGCGACATGCAGTGCAGTCGCGAGCGCCAGAAGCCACTTGCCGACTTCATGCCAGCGCGCGGCGAATTCAAGGCCAGCGTGGTAGTGGAGGACGCCGCTGACGCTCATCATCAGAAGCAGCGCATACAAGAGCAGGTGGTTGGCCTGCACGAACCGTGCTGCAAGCGGACCCAGACTGCCGCGTCCGACCACCACCGGTGAACGTCGTCTCAGAACAAGGCGATAGATCACCAGAAAAGCGATCAATGCCCCGCCCCAGCTGTGTACGGTCGCGACCACGAAATCGATGAATCCGATCCTGCCACCGCCTGCTGCCGTATCGGTGGCTGACCGCATCGCGTCCTGCAACAGGAACTGCATCAGCACGATGGCCGCGACAAGCCAGTGAAGTCGGCGTTGCAGTGGCGTCCAGGTGCGGTGTGTCATCAACCTATACTAGCGAGCAAGGCGTTCAGCGGGTCCTGCCATCGGCCGTCATCGGGAGATGCGGTAACCGCGACCGCAACATCAACCGCAACCGGAGAACCTTTCGTGAGCACAGCGACCAACGACCCCCTGCGCCACTCGGCCGAACTGGTGGCGGGCGTCAGCGGCCCGGCGGTCGATGCCCTCGAGCGGCGGCTGAAGCGAAATGCCTTTGACAGTATCGGGCGCGTCAAGCCAGCGGCGATCGAGGGGCGCGATTTCGAGACCGAGGCCATGCCCGGCGACTTCTTCGCGGAACTGTCGCCACCGCTGCAGGGTATTGCCATCGCCCGGAGCGAAGGCATGCTGGCGTTCTACAACCGTGTGGGCTGGCATCCAGCCTTTCTCGACGAGCCGCTCGATGGCCACGTACCCGAGGACGGTTTGCAGCCGCTGACCACGCGCTATCACGCACGCACCTTGCACGATCTCGGCTACGTCCATCCGAAACACTTCGAGAAGATGCTCGGCAAGGCGGGCGCGGCGGCCCTCTGGGAAAACCTCGGGCGATATGCGCGGAGTCTGAGCGACGCAGCGCACACCGACGAGGGGCATACCGATGCACACACCGACCGGGATTCGACGAAGCAATGAGCTTGACGGGCTCGAGTGGCCCGCGTCAGCAGGACGGTTCCACTACCGACACAAGGGCTTGCGTCACGGTGAGTGCGCTTGGCCATGCCTATCGTGGGGGGAGTCGGCGGCAACGGCTGTTCGACGGGCTTGATCTGCAGGTAGCCGCCGGTGAGTCTGTCGCCCTGATCGGCCGATCGGGCTCGGGAAAATCCACGCTCCTGAACCTCATCGGCGGCATCGAACAGCTCCAGCAGGGCAGCATCAACGTGCTGGGTCGTACCCTCGACACCTTGAACGACCGGCAGCGCACACTGCTTCGACGCCACACCATCGGCTTCGTCCATCAAGCCTTCAATCTCGTGCCCACACTCACGGTCGCCGACAACGTCGCTTTGCCCCTGACGCTCGCCGGCGTCGGCAGAGTCGAGCGTGAGCGCCGCCTGCAAGCGCAGCTGGCGGCCGTCGGTTTGCCGGAACGGGAAAGCGACTATCCGGATACGCTGTCGGGAGGCGAACAGCAGCGGGTTGCCATTGCACGTGCGCTGATCCACGAGCCACCGCTGCTGCTCGCCGATGAACCGACCGGCAACCTCGACGCAAGCAGCGGACGTCAAGTGCTCGAACTGCTGGAAACCCTGGTCGCGGAGCGTCAGACGACGATGCTCGTGGTCACGCACAGTCTCGAAGTTGCCCGGGTATGCGATCGGGTGCTGAGCATCGCGAACGGCAGACTCGCGCCCGTTCCCCCTGCCACACTCGCCAGCGGCAACGTGTGGTGAACACGGCACTCGCCGGCGTACTGGCACGTGCAAGCTCGCGTTTCTTTCGCCGGCATCCGGCACAGCTGATCCTGTCGTTCGTCGGCATCGTGCTTGGCGTCGGTATCGTCACGGCCGTGCTGATCACCAACACCAGTTCACGCCGGGCCTTCGCTCTGTCAACCGATGCACTTTACGGACGCACCACCCATCAGATCGTGGGCGCTGACGGCGTCGACGGGCGTGAGTATGCAGATCTGCGACGACGCCAGCCAGCGCTTGCGATGGTGCCGATCGTGGAGGGTCAGCTGGCCCTCGCCGGTGAACTCTTCACGTTGCTGGGCATCGAGCCGTTTGCGGAAGCGACGTTCGGCCGATCCGCCAGCGGCAGCGCCTTCCGTCCTGACGACGATGCTCTGTTCGAGCTGCTTTTCGACGATGACGCCATTGGCATCAGTGCGGGGACTCAGGCGCGATTGTCCTTGCCGCTTCGCGAAAGCCTCCCGGCCGAGGCGAACGGCCACACACGATTCTTGCGCATCGTCGGTGAATTCACCTCGAGCAATCCGGCAGCCAGCGAAGGCCTGTTGCTCGCCGACATCGCAGTCGCGCAGCGGCTGCTCGGGCTCGGCTCATCGATCTCGCGAATCGATCTGATATTGACCCCGGAACAGGTGACAGAGGTAATGGCAGCCTTGCCACCCCATCTGCGCCTCGACGAAGCGGCAACACGCGAGCGGACCATGCGCGCGATGACGCGGGGCTTCCAGATCAACCTCACAGCCATGAGCCTGCTGGCGTTGGTGGTCGGTGCGTTCCTCATTCACAACACCATGACCTTCGCCGTCCTGCAGCGTCGCGAACTGTACGCCACGCTACGCATCTCTGGCGTGACTTCGCGCGCCATCCTGGCGTCGGTGCTGGCCGAAGCCCTGGTGATCGGCACAGCAGGCTCCATCGCCGGTATCGCCCTGGGTCATGCAATTGCACAGGCACTGATTTCGCTGACGACCAGGACCATCAACGATCTCTACTTCGTGCTGCATGTTCAGGAGGTCTGGTTCAGTCCCTGGCTTGCCGCCGGCGGTCTCGCCCTCGGTATCGGCTCGAGCGTAGCTGCGGCATCGACCAGTGCTTTCGATGCCGCCGCCGTCAGCCCGGCTCAGGCACAGCGACGTTCACTCGCAGAGCATCGGGTCCGGCGCATGCTGCCGCGGCTCGGCTCGAGCGGCATCGTGATCATGTGCATTGGCGTCATGCTTGCATTATTGCCGTTGCAGTCCCTGGTCGCTGGCTTCGCGGCCATGATGCTCCTCATCGGCGGCTATGGTCTCGCCCTGCCAGCTGTGATTCTCGGCATCTCCCGGGCACTCGCTCGACCGGCGTCGCGGCTCGGCACCGCTGTTGCGCATGCCGTGGGCAGCATCGAACGCAACATCAGCCGCACCGGCCTCGCCATCGCCGCCCTTGCCATCGCGGTGTCGGCAACCTTTGGCGTCGAGATCATGATCACGAGTTTTCGTCAGAGTGTCGACGACTGGCTCGGCATGACCCTGCAAAGCGACCTGTACGTATCGGGCCCCACCACGGTATCGAGCCAGGCATCCAGCCCGCTTGTCGCCGGTGTCGAATCGATCGTCGCGAGCACCCCGGGGGTAGCCGCCTACAGCACCGGCCGGGTCGTCAAGGTCGCGACCGACGTCGGACAACTCGACATGCTCGTGCTGGCGCCACATGCAGCAAGCAGTGCCGGCTTCGAGTTCCTGAGCGGCGACGCCGACGCGTCCTGGCAGCGCCTCCTGCAGAGTGACAGCGTGCTGATCAGCGAGCCGCTTGCCACCAAGCACAACCTCGACGTCGACGATACAGTGTCACTGTTCACGGCACGGGCCGGTGAGCAGCCCTTCCGCGTGGCCGGAATCGTTCGTGACTACGGCTCGAGTCACGGTCGACTGACCATCGTCCGCGAGCGCTGGGCGGCTTGGTGGGACGACGAGCGCATCAGCTCGCTCGGCATCATGGTCGCGGACGATACCTCGCCCGAGCAGGTGCTCGAGCGTCTTCGCAGCCGTCTCTCGACAACCGGCAAACCGCTGGACATCCGCTCCAACGACGCGATACACGAACGTTCGCTGGACGTCTTCGACCGGACCTTCGAGGTCACGCGGGTACTTCGCTGGCTGACCGTCGGCGTTGCCTTCGTGGGCATCTTCAGCGCTTTGCTTGCCCTGCATCTCGAACGCGCACGCGAGTTCGCGATACTGCGCGCCTGCGGCGCCACACGTCTGCAGGTTGCACAGACAGTCTTCGCCCAGACCCTGTTCATGGGCCTGCTCGCCGGCCTGCTGTCACTGCCTTTGGGATGGGCCATGTCGGAAATCCTGATCCGCGTCATCAACCTGCGCTCCTTCGGCTGGAGCATGCAGAGCCATCTGCCGCCGCGGGCAGCGCTTTCGGCCATCGGGCTCGCCTGTACGGCAGCCCTGCTGGCCGGTGTTTATCCCGCATGGCGTCTCGCCCTGGCAGCCGTCGGGCGACAACTCAGAGAGGAATAGTGAACCCAGGTCAATGGCGCTGTGACGGCAAGGTGAAGGAGTTCGCGAATCTTGCTCTTGGTCCATGTTTGACATGCCGTCGTAACGAAAAAACGGTACAACTGTGTCAGCAGGATATTTTTAGCAAGCCGGAATTACGTTCACGAGGTAGCCCATGACCGCTCCGCTCGACTACGCAGCAACCGACCGTGCTGACGCTGAAGCGCTCGGCGTCGAGGCAGGCGACATCACCTATGCGGCGTTGCTCGATCGACACGCGGCGGCTGAACCGATCACCGACGAAATGATTCGCGAAGCGGGCCGACGCATGGACATCGCCCATGCCGAACCGATCGATGCGCAGTCAAGCGGCCCGAGCGGCGAGCAGAGGCCACGCAAGCTGGCGAGGTTCCTGCGCATCGGTCGCTGAGCGATCCGACGCTTTCCGTGGCGCATTCCACACCGACGCAAACCACCCCTTCTCCTCAAGCCTCGGCACCCGGAAGCCGTCCGCGCGGACAACTCTCCTGGGCCTTCTACGACTGGGCCAACTCGGCGTTCGCCACCACGGTGATGGCCGGCTTCTTTCCGCTGTTCTTCAAGCAGTACTGGAGCGCAGATACCCCGGCGACGATCAGCACCTTCTGGCTCGGTGCCGGTAACTCGCTTGCCAGCTTACTGATCGTGCTCGCCGCGCCGCTGCTCGGTGCGCTCGCGGACGCCGGCGGGCTGCACAAGCGCCTGCTCGGAGGGTTCGCCGCGATCGGCATTGCCGCGACCGCCAGCTTCTTCTTCGTGGCGCCCGGCCAGTGGCCACTCGCCATCCTGCTCTACATCATCGGCATCCTTGGCTTCTCGGGCGCCAACGTTTTCTACGACGCCATGCTACCGAGTCTCGCGACACGGAGCGAACGACACCGGGTATCGGCGCTCGGCTACTCGCTGGGATACCTCGGCGGCGGTCTGCTGTTTCTCGTCAATGTGATGATGACACTGAAGCCCGCCTGGTTCGGTCTGAGTGATGTCAGTCAGGCCGTCCGCTTTTCCTTCGTGTCAGTCGCTGTCTGGTGGGCGGTGTTTTCTTTGCCGTTGCTGTTCGGGGTGCCTGAGCGCGCCGCCGATTCACCCGGCAGTGTGAGCATCGGCGCATCCTTCGCCCGACTCAAGGAGACCGTTGGTCGCGTTCGCGAGTACCCGAACCTGTGGCTCTTCCTGCTGGCCTACTGGCTGTACATCGATGGTGTCGCGACCATCATCCGCATGGCCGTCGACTACGGCATGGCGATCGGTCTGCCATCCAACAGCCTGATCACCGCACTGCTACTGGTGCAGTTCATCGGCTTTCCGGCAACCCTGGTCTTCGGGCGGATCGGCGAGCGGTTCGGGGCCAAGCGAGGTTTGTGGATCGGCCTCTGGACTTACGTCATCGCCACCATCTGCGCCACGTTCATGTCCACGACCATCGAATTCTATGCGCTCGCAGTGGTCCTCGGTCTGGTGCAGGGTGGTGTCCAGTCACTGAGCCGCTCCCTGTTCAGTCAGCTCATTCCGCCCGAACGGGACGGCGAATTCTTCGGCTTTCTGAACATGCTCGGCAAGGCGGCAGCCGTCATCGGCCCGTTGATGGTCGGCGTGGTCGCTGCGACAAGCGGCAGCTCCCGTCTCGGCCTGTTGTCGATCATCGTGTTGTTCGTCCTTGGCATGCTGGTCCTCGCGAGAGTCGAGGAACCTGACGCGCGAGGGCGCCGCGCTACTGCCGGATCACGCGCCGTCAGCTGAGCACCGTTCCTTCTCGCGAGTCACGGATTCGGCCCCGTTCTCGCATGCCGCTCACCATTGCTATACTCCGGCCGCCGCCGCTCCGAGCCCGTCACGACCTCCATGCTGAAAGTCACGGGCCTTGCTCTGCTCGCCGCCGCGTATTTCCTGCTGGTCCCTGGCCTCACCGAACCGATGCTCAATGTCTCGGGCACCGTCGAGAAGGCGAAACTGGTCGAGCTCGGGCGTGAACTCTTGAAGGAAGGCAACAATCTGCCCGCCTTCGTGGCAGAACTCGCCGACCGTGTCATCGACGGCATCGATGTGCGCGGCACGGTCTCGGCATTCGACAAGACCCGCAGCATTCTCGGCACGGCCGGTGAACTCCGCGCCAACGGTCATCTGCCGGTGGCTTTCCTGATCGTGCTGTTCAGCGTCATCGTCCCGCTGCTCAAGGCGCTGGTGCTAGCCACTGCCATGGTTCCCGCACTCTCGCACAGCGTTCGACGCCGGTTTGCCCGCGTGGCCGACGCGGTCGGCAAGTGGTCGATGGCGGATGTCTTCGTGATCGCGATCTTCGTTGCATTTCTTGCCGGCAACGGCATTCGCGACGGCGATGGACTGGTCGACTTCCAGGCAACGCTCGGCGTGGGGTTCTGGTATTTCCTCGGCTATTGTCTGGTCTCCCTGCTCGGCAGTCAGCTGCTCGTGGTCGCCTTGCGACGCGAGCTGGCCACCCGAATGTGATCGACGAACTCGGTTTCGCGTTCGGCATCACCGGTCCGATCCTGATCCTGATGGTGCTCGGCTGGGGCCTCAGGAAGACGGCGGTGATCGATGCGCCCTTCGTATCGAAGGCGAATGCTCTGGTGTTCAAGGTCGCCCTGCCGGCGCTCCTGTTCTTCTCGCTGGCGACATCCCCACCCGGTGAAGCCTTCGATCTCCGCCTGACGCTCGTCGGGCTCGGCGGCACGCTGCTGCTCATCGGCTTACTGCTGATGGCGGGCCGCCTGCTGCCGCCAGATCAGCGCGGTGTCTTCGTGCAAGGGTCCTATCGCGGCAATCTTGCCATTCTGGGTGTTGCCCTTGCCGTGGCGACCTATGGCGAAACGGTGTTGCCACTGGTCGCTGTGTACATCGCCGCCGTAACCACCCTGTACAACATCGTCGCGGTCTGGCTACTCGAGTCCCGTGGGGCGCTTCGACAACTTGCCCGAAATCCGATCCTGCTGAGCATCGCGGCAGGCGCCACTGCCTCGTGGCTGAATCTGCCGATACCGACGGTGCTCGAGAATACCGGTGGCTACCTCGCGAGCATCGCGCTGCCCATTGCCCTGCTGTGCATCGGTGCGAGTCTTGATCTGCAGAGTCTGCGCACCCACGGCCGCGCCATCACACTGGCCACTTTCTTCAAGCTCATCGTCTCGCCGTTACTGCTCATGGGCCTCGGTCTTGCCGCAGGCCTACGTGATGAACACCTTGGCATCCTGTTCTTTCTCGCCGCCTCGCCGACCGCCACGGCGAGTTACATCATGGCGCGGCAGATGACCGTGCACGGCGCTCTTGCCGCCGAAATCATCGCTGTCACGACGGCACTCGGGGTATTGAGCTACACCGTCGGACTGGCGCTGCTGCGCAGTGCAGAACTCGTCTGAGTACTTGTCGAGTGCCTTTTCATCCGTTTCAAGCCTCCGTGGTCGCGGGCCGCTATCGCTTATGGACTAGGCGTCATGGGCTCGACGGATGTACAGACCACAGGCGCACGCAACTCCCGCGACACGGACCGGACGTGTTCCCCGATTCATCCGGTTTTTCAGCTCGATGGTCACCGTGTGCGCGCTCGGTGGCTGTGGAACCGGTGGCGGCGGTGACGATCGCCAAAGCGCTGATATCAACGGCACCGCACCGAGCGCCGGCGCTGCCGTACCCGATTCGACAGACGAGGGTGGCATGAGCCAGGAGAACAGCGAACCGGTGGCCTGTGATGCCGCAACAGACGCTATCGCAGAGCGCTTTCTTGCACTCGTCAACACCGTTCGCGCCGAGGCTCGCTACTGCGGCACGGAATTCCATGAGGCGGCATCAACTGTGGGCTGGGATGACCGGCTGGTCACCGCAGCTCTTCGCCACTCACAGGACATGGCACAGCACAATTTATTCAGCCATACCGGCAGCGACGGTAGCTCCGTGTCCATGCGCATCGATGCTTCTGGCTATGACTGGCAAGCTGTCGGCGAAAACATTGCTGCAGGCCAGCGTAGTGTCCGCGAGGCTGTCGACGGCTGGGTGGCAAGCCCCGGTCACTGCCGCAATCTGATGAACCCGGCCTACGAAGCTGTCGCACTGGCATGTACCTTCGATGACGGCAGCGACTTTCGCACCTACTGGACAAACGTTCTCGCGCGATCACGCTGAAGGCGGCGACGATCTCAGGCCACTTCGCTGACGCATTGTCCGGCAAGTCACCCCCGGCAAGTCGCCGTTCAGTGCAGGTCTGTCATCGATGCGGGTCGCCGAATCGAAAAGCTTCCAGGTAGACGTCTCGAAGCAAGCCGTAGACACTGCGGCGCATGATGATTTTCTTGACCGCTGTCTTCTTTCTCCTGATCACACCGGGGCCCGGCGTCCTGTCGACCGCCGGGGTCGGTGCCGCTTACGGTCGGGCAGCCGGTCATCGGTATGTGACCGGTCTCCTCATCGGCACCAACCTCGTGGCGCTTGCCGTGGTCACCGGATTGGCCGCCGTGATGCTTGCGCAACCCGTTCTGCGCGGACTGCTGTTGTTCGCCTCGGTCGCCTACCTCGCCTGGATGGCCTTCCGCATCGCTTTCGCCGGAAGCGATATCGCCTTCATCCGCCGTGATTCCGCACCCGGCCTGTTCGATGGCCTGGCGCTGCAGGCAATCAACCCCAAGGCCTATGTCGTCAACACCACCTTGTTCACCGGATTCGCCTTCGAGGGCATGACACTCGGCGTCGAGACTCTCTGGAAATTCGTGCTCATCAATGCCGTCTGGATACCAATCCACCTGCTGTGGCTGAGCGCGGGAATCGCGCTCGAGAGACTGTCGCTGTCACCACGGCGTCAACGAATGGTGAATATCGCGATGGCGTTGTCATTGCTGGCGGTCGTGGCGCTGGCATTGTTCGCCGGTAGCCGCTGATCGACTATATTCCACGTCCGTCAAGGAGAACGATCCCATGCGATCAACGTATCTGCTAACCGCCGGCGCGCTTGCACTGATCGTCAGCGGTTGCGGCGCACCCGCCGACCCGCAGCTGGCCATGTGCCAAACCCTCGCAAAGAACCTGACCGGCGACAGCGTGACGAGCTTCGAGGAAGATGTGCAGAAGGACGGCAGGCGCGCTCGATCCGTGAAGATCGCGTTCGCGACCGGCGCTGCCGGCAACGGCACGATCGATTGTCGTTATCCGATCAACCAGACCACCGGCGCCGTCGCGACGGCGCCTTCCGAAGTCATGCTGAACGGCCAGAAAGTGCCGACCCGGGAGCTCTTTGCCGCCGGTACGAAAGCGTCAGGTGAAATCATCTCCGGAGTCGCCAAGGAGACCGCGGCACAAACCAGGGAATACGCGGACGAAGCTACCGAGCAAGCCCGTGACCTTGCAGACAAGGCACGCGACGTCGCCGTCGAGGGTGGCAAGGCCTTGCAGGAAGTGCTCGAGAAATGACCTCCCTGCCGCCGGCGACTTTACGCTCGGCCGTCTCCTTGTTCGATTCCGTGTTTCAGACTCGGTGACGACACCTGACGACCCACCGCGTTGGCAGACCCTGACGAATCGGACGGTCTACGAGAACGCCTGGATCGATGTCAGCCATCGTGACGTCATCGCGCCTACCGGTCATGCCGGCATCTACGGTGTGGTGCACTTCCGCAATCGCGCCGTCGGCGTCGTGCCGCTCGACGACGAGGGCTACACCTGGCTGGTGGGGCAGTGGCGGTACACGCTCGATGCATGGAGCTGGGAGATTCCCGAAGGTGGCGCTCCACCCGATGAAGATCCGCTCGATGCAGCGCGTCGCGAACTGGCCGAAGAGACCGGCCTCGTCGCCAGCCGCTGGTCGCCACTGCTCGAGATGCACACCTCCAACTCGGTCACCGACGAGACCGCAGTCGCGTACCTCGCCCGCGGTCTCACACCGGGCGATAGCGCGCCGGACGAAACCGAATGGCTCACCGTCAAGCGCGTTCCCCTGTCTGAAGCAGTATCGATGGCACTCGACGGTCGCATCAGCGACGGGTTCGCCATGGCCGCCCTGATGAAAGTCGAACTGTGGCGACAAAGCGGGCAGCTACCGGTTTGAGCCCGGCCATGGTCTGGCGGCTCGCGGGCACAGCGGCTGCCTGGCTGACCTTGCTCGCACCGCCGGTCACGCTGCTCTGCTGGCTCGCCGGGCTTGCAGCACTGCCTTACGTGCTGGGCAGTCTGCTCCTGTCCCCGCTGGTCTTCGGCCAGGTCATGGGGGCGCTCCGTGGCAACGCGACACGCCTGAAGCATCGCTGGATGCTGGCCTTCGGTTGCGGCGCGGTGCTCCTGCCCTTGACGGTCCTGGGCACACCCGTCGCGATGGTGGCCTCACCGCGAACAGCCGGTCTGCTTGTTCTCGTGCTCTGGGTGGTAGCGCTCGTCCATGCGCGCAGACAAGCCGAGCACATCGACGACGTCACGCTTGCCGTCACCCTCCCCGGCCTTGCCGAGGACCTGCGCTTCGTGCAGCTGAGCGATATTCATGTCGGTTCACGCGAACCCGGGTTTCTCGAGCGCGTCGTCGATCAGGCCATGGCTCACCAGCCCGCGTTCGTCGTCATCACCGGCGATCTGCTCGACGAGAGTCGAATCGAACGTGACGATCTCACCGCCTTGTCGCGCTTCGACTGCCCGGTCTACCTGTGTATCGGCAACCATGAACGCTATGTCGATCTCGACAAGGCTCTGGACGCGATCGCTCATCAGGGTGTGACGATATTGCGTGACCACAGCATCGTGCACGGCCCGCTCCGCATCATCGGCATCGATGATCGCGATCGACCGGATGAGCTTCCGGGCGTTCTCGCCGCTCTCGGCAAGGATGCGGAGCGAATCGACGTGCTGCTCTATCACCGCCCCGATGGTTGGTCGGCAGCCCGCGCCGCCGGTATCCCGCTGACCCTGTCGGGTCACACACATGGGGGACAGATCTGGCCTTTCGGCCTGCTCGTCAAGCGCCAGTATCCGGAAATGACGGGGCGCTTCGATCGCGATGACAAGACGCTCTACGTGTCAGCGGGCACCGGCACGTGGGGGCCGGCCTTGCGCCTCGGTACGCGTTCGGAAATGACCGTCGTGGAACTGCTCGCTAGCCCACGGCTCGCCGGTGGAGGTTCCAGTGGTTTTCCACCTTGATATCGACCGGCCTAAAGTCGCTATCACGTTGGCGCACCGCTGTCCCAAGGGATGATCGCCGTGCGAAAGCCGCGAGACTCATGGCTTGCCAAGCACAGCCTCGAGTGCTCCGAGGAGCTGTTGCATGTCCTCCTCGTCAGTGAAGTAGCCCGGTGACAGACGCAGCGTTCCGCCTGCCTCAGCCGTACCGGCGTCCACGTGCACCAGCGGTGCGCACTGTAGCCCGGCACGGGCACAGATTCCGTGATCCGCATCGAGCTCATCGGCGATACGCGTGATCGACATGCCGTCCACGACCAGACTCAAAGTCGCGACCCGCGCGTCTGCGCGCGCCCGACCGAGCACGCGCACCTGAGGGTAGGCAAGCAAGGCCGATTCGATGCGCTGCAGATGCGCGAGTTCGGTTGCATGAACATGTTCGACCGCGCGTCGACAAAGGGCCGCATGGCGGCTCAGATCGGTTGTCGCTACACGAGCTCCCGGTGCCCGATCTTCTGTTGCCGGACCGTTGCCGCTCGAGGCCTGTGCAGGAGTCTCTGCAGGGTGCTCATCAAGTGAGGCGCCAAGTTCGCTGAACCAGCGTTGTGCCGCGTGCAAGCCGGCAATACCCGGTACCGACACCGTGCCCGCTTCGAGGCGATGCGGATAGGCCAAAGGCTGGTAGGTCGAGATCGAATCGACCCCGGTGCCGCCAAATCGCATCGGCCTGAGTTCGATGTTCTCGGCGACGATCAGTCCACCGATACCCATCGGTCCGAACAGGCCCTTGTGACCGGGAAAGGCCAATAGCGATATCCCCAGCTCGTCCATGTCGATGGGCAGCACACCGGCGGTTTGCGCAGCATCGACGATCAACGGTATGCCAGCATCGTTCGCCACACGGGCGACGTCTTGCAAGGGCTGCACCGTGCCGATGACGTTCGAAGCATGATTCAGGACAATCGCGCGCGTATCGGTGCGTATCGCCGCAGCGATATCCGCGGCATCGACGTAGCCGTCGCCATCCGCTGCAATACGCGTCACGCCAATGCCACCGTCACGTTCGAGGTGATTTGCCGTGCGCAACACCGCATTGTGTTCGAGACGGGTCGTGATGAGATGGTCGCCCGGAGCGACGAGTCCGCCTATGGCGAGATTCAGCGCATCAGTGCCGTTCTGCGTGAAGACCACGCGCTCGCTCGGTCCGCCGTAGCCGAAGAACCGCGCCAGCATCGAGCGCGTGTGCACGATCATCTGTTCCGCTTCTGCTGCAAGCAGATGACCGCTTCGACCCGGGTTGACGCCGTGGGAGCGAAAGAACGCGTCCATGAAGACGTAGACCGACTCCGGTTTCGGCCAGCTGGTTGCGGCATTGTCGAAGTAAGCGTTCTCTTTCATCTGCGCGAATTCATCGAATCGAACTCATCGTTGCGGCCACGTTGGTAAACAACTCGTCGGTACTGACTCAACGAGCCGTGTCATCGATGCCGCTCTCGTCCATCGAAAGGTCGAACCACTCGCTTTCAGAGGCGTCGGACGTCTGGCCGAGCGATTTATCGAATCGATCATCGGAGTCCTGTCGTGTCACTGCATCGTCCTGGGTCACGTCTTCCGGAAGTTCGTACCAGTCGTCGCGGATGACATCCTCGTACTCCGCGGTCTCGTCCTGACGATCATCATCGATCCGAGGGTCGTCACTGCTGGCGTCAGGGTCGAAGGGGTCTGTAACTCCGCCGAGATCGATATCGGCGACGGTTTGCGACGAACGAGCCGTGTCTTGAGCCGTTGCCGCGGACGCCGTGTACGCCGCCGCGGCACCGCTCGTCACGAGCCCACGCCCCGGCACTTCACCCGAGCCGGCATTTGACACATCTGCAAGTTCACCGGTTGATTTTTCGTCGTCGGTAGCGACCACGTTGACTTGGCGCAACATGCTCGCCGGCAGGGCGATGAAGAAGATCCAGTACAGCTCACGCGTGACCAGAAAGCGTGCCTCGGAGTAATTGCCGATGAGGTAGAGGACAACGTAGGCCAGCACGAACAACACCGCTGCCTGCTGTCGCTGATACTGGCAATAGAAGATTTCGATCAACTGCTGCGCCACCATCAACAATGCAAGAATGGCAATCGGCAGGCCGACTTCGGATGCGATTTGCAGAAAGCCGTTGTGCGCGTGGTAGACGATCCAGGTGAAATCAGTAAGGCTTTGCTGGATCCAGAGCGTCGCGGCGGTCGGGTACCAGATCGAGCCGTAGCCGTAACCGGTCAACGGTCGCTCCAGAATCAGTTGCCAGGTCTGCTGCCAGACTTCGCCACGGCCGGTCAGATCGTCGGTTCGCCCTACCAGTTCGGCCGTATCGATGTTGAGTGTCGCGAACCCGACCAGCCCGGCAAGCATCAGCGCAACGACGATCATCTGCACGAAACCGAGTTGAAAGCGCGCGGCGATGAAGAGGTAGAGCGAGAGTGACCCCGCCACCAGCATCGCGAGCAATGAGGTGGCCGACTGGCTGAAGGCAAGCAAGGCCAGGCAGAGACCCGCCAGCAGATAGCAGGCAAGTCGCAAGGCGACTGACCTCGTCGAGTCGCTCAAGGTGATGTACAGGAGCACGCCAGTGGCCGCCCAGAAGCCAAGGTCGTTCTTGGAATTCATGACGCCGCTCCAGACGAGCGTGCCCTCGTAGGCGGTAAAACCAAGCTCGGGAAGCGCCAGGGAGGCGAGCAGGCTCGCGACCATGATCACCGCCAGCACCGAGGCAAACACGCGCAACATGCGCAGCAGCGGCACGGTATAGCCAAGGTAGACGCCGACCAGCGTTGTGCCGACGAGGTGAACGACCCGCTCGGCCGAAATGCGTGCATCGACGGACCACGATACCGAGACAATCGCACCGAGCAATATCAGCACGAGGAGGATGCGGTAGCGAACGAACCACGAGATCCAGTTGATGCCGTGGCCGAACATCAGACCGAGAAACGCGAGGACGTAGACCCCCATCCACACAAATGTGACAAATCCTGCCAGCGCCGGCTGGAAATACGATGTCAGCGTCGACACCACCGTCGTGCCGAGCAGGATGGTCAGGATCAGGATCCCAAGGGCAGCCACCGACCCCCGCGTCGCCGCGACCGGTTGGGTATAGGTCGCTACGTGCACGGGTCGATGGACCGGCGTACTGGCGAAGTTGAAGACATTGACGGCATCGCACCATGATAGTCGCTGCATGAGCGCGCCGCTGACTCCGCCACGCGAGCCTCCGGCATCAATCTTCGTGCCGCGTTGCCCGCATCGTCATGACCTCGTCGACACGTGGCACCGGCGGCAATCGCATGCGCTCGCGATAAGCGATGGCCTCCGAGAGGTGCGCTACCGTCAACATGGCAGCATCATCAAGGTCGCCGATCGTGCGGGCCACCCGCAGTACACGATGAACACCTCTGAGCGAGAGATCGAGCCGCTTCGCCGCGCGCTCGAGCAAGGCCCTGCTGTCGGCGTCGAGATCACAGACGCCGGCAAGGCCGCCCGGACGCAACACGGCGTTGCTACAGCCCTGCCGCGCAAGCTGACAGGCACGAGCGGCACGACACCTCGCTCTGACCCGGGCGCTGGATTCGGGCAAGGTCGAACCTGTTTGCGCGCCGGGGTGCAGAACGGCATCGAGGGTGGCGAGCGTGAGCGCCTCACGCCGCACCTGAACATGAAGATCGATACGATCCAGAAACGGCGAGGACACCCGTGATCGGTATTGCAGTATCTGCTGCGGCGTACAGACACAATCGCCGCTGCTCTCGCCATGCAGACCACAGGGACAGGGATTCATCGCCGCGACCAGCTGAAAGCGGGCCGGAAAATCCGCCTGAAAGCTCGAGCGCGAGACAGCCACATGTCCGGTTTCCATGGGCTCACGCAATACTTCGAGCACACTCCGGCGGAACTCGGTGAGCTCGTCGAGAAACAATACGCCGTTGTGAGCAAGGGAGACTTCGCCTGGCAGAGGTGGAGAACCACCCCCTATCAGGGCGATACCCGAAACCGTGTGGTGTGGTGCACGGAACGGCCGCTCACCCCAGCGGTCCGGATCGAAGCCAAGATGACTGATCGAGGCGATGGCTGCCACCTCACTGGCCTGCGTCTCGTCCATCGCAGGCAGAATTCCCGGCAATCGACTGGCCAGCATGGACTTGCCCGTGCCAGGCGCGCCGCAAAGCAGCAGGTTGTGGCCACCGGCGGCGGCAACCTCGAGTGCACGACGCGCCGCGTCTTGCCCGATCACATCGGCGAGGTCTGCCAACAAGGGGGCCACTTCGCGTTCCAATCCCTGCCCTTGCCCCTGCCCTTGCCCCTGCCTCCGACTCGAACCCGGCTCGTCGGTATCGGGCACACGCGGGCAACGTGTCTCGTCAAGGCTCAGAGCCACACAAGCATCACGCAAGGTCGACGCACCGGTCACGGCGACACCGCCCACCCGCAAGGCTTCTTCGCGATTGGCCGCCGGCAGCAGCAGCGCGCTGCCGGCTGCACGCGCACCCTCGGCGCTCGGCAACGCTCCTTCGATGGGACGCAGTTCGCCGCCGAGCCCCAGTTCACCGACGATGACGAGACCTTCCGTCGCGTCAGGTGGTACCTGCCCGGAGGCCATCAGGATGCCAATCGCGATCGGCAGATCGAAGCGGCCCCCACGCTTGGGCAGGTCTGCCGGGGCGAGATTCACGACGATCTTGACCTGTGGATAGTTGTATCCGGCATGCCGGATGGCCGCACGCACGCGGTCCTTGCTCTCCCTGACGGCCGATTGCGGCAAACCAACCAGCGTCATGCCCGGCAAGCCGCCGCCGAGGTATACCTCGACGGTCACGGTTAGCGCCCGTATTCCGGAAAGTGCACAGGAGCGCACCGTGGCCAGCGACATCGGGAACCTCCGTGTTCCTCTTGATGAACAGGAAACACTAGCGCGTCAGGGAGTGAGGTGACGAGTGTGCGGAGCGCCCGAAAACTGGCTTTCTGAACAGCTAAGCAGTACCAGACATCCCGGCGTCGCCAGAAACTGATCGAAATGCAGCTCTATTGCCGTGCGCTGTGATGAAGAGCATCATCTCCCTTGAGGATTCACGTCCCGTCGAGCGTCACCATGCCGTGTTCGTCGATGTGAATGCCGGCCGGTCCACATCCGCGTAGCAGATCAAGGTAGAAACGACTCGGGCCGTCCGTTTCGAAGGTACTCAGCAGATCGACCAGATGCTGCACTGCCGTGTCCGGTTCACGGTTCGAGAGGGAGCAAAGTGCCTCGTCGAAGTGCCGGCAGAGTACGCGCCATTCCGAAGTCAATCTCGCGCCGGTGTCCAGTATCTCGACGACCTCCAGCGGATCCCGCTTGCCTTTCAGCAAGAAAGTACCCACCGGTCGGATGAGTAGTTCCTGTGTGTCGGCGATTACCTCACGAGAGGCGAGGACAGAGGTACCCAGGCGCTTGTTAAGAGACTCGAGGCGCGAGGCCGTGTTGACGACGTCGCCGATCACGCGGTGGCGGTAGGTATTTCCGCCGCCGATGTTGGTGGCGGACATCCAACCGGAATGGAGTCCGATGCGCGTGGAAAACGGCGTGTCGGGATGACTTTGCCTGAACTCGTGGAGGGCGCGCGTGATCGCCAGGGCAGCGTTTGTCGCGCGGCTCTGGGTATCTGCCGTCGCCACGTTGCTCGTCCATACGGCGGTCATGCTGTCGCCTTCCAGGTCGATCAGCTCGCCGCCGTTCAGACGCGTCAGATCGGTGAGAATCGCGAAGTACTCGCGAGTCAGTCCGGCGAGGTGCTCCGCCGTCACAGACTCTGCCACTGTGGTGTAACCCTCGATGTCAGTGATCATGCAGGTGCCGTACAACTGCACTGGCGCGAAGTGATCGATCCGCCCGGCTTCGATGTCGTCGACCGCCCTGCCTGGCAGCATCGTGCCTGCTCCGACCTGAATGAGGTCTCTCTGGCGGCGTGCACCTAGATGGCGATGGAAGAGACCGAAGAACAGTACGAGTGGTAGCACTACGAGCAGAGGAACGCCAACCGGCAGCAGGAGGTAGGTGTTTGTGGCCGCGTACACGGCTGCGGCGAAGTAGAGTGCGGCCAGTGCGGCGCTGAGCGTCAAGGCCCAACGTGTCCCTGTGCAGAGGACAATCAGTGTGACGATCACGCCGAATACCGCTTGTAACATCGCTCCAGTCCAGGGCGATAGCGTTCTGAATGTGGAACCGTCGACGAGATTGGCGTAGGCGGTCGCGGCGATCTCGACGCCACTGAGATCGACGCCGTCGTCGCGCGAATACACCGTTGGGTAGGCATCCTGCTGGTCGACCGCGGATCGGCCTGAATGACCGACGAAGACGACCCGTCCGCTTACCGCAGCACGCAAAGCGTCGAGGGTCTCGGTTCGTGCGTCGAGCACTTCGCCGTGTTCTAACGTCTTGATCGTTCGGGTTGGTCGGTAGAAGTTCAGTAGAAGGACATCCGGTTCTGAATACACGTTGAGGAGCGAAAGCAGCTTGGCGATGGCAGTGCGCGGGAGGTCGCCAGCCGAGGTTTCGATGACATCGGCAAAAACTTCGCCAGGGTTGCGCGGGGAAACCTCGGCCACGAGTTCTCGACGCAGAGCCAACATCGCTTGGGTGAGACTACCGTGTGCTTCGAAGCGCGCCACCGTCTCTGTCTCCTGCGGCGATCCTGGCTGTGTGCTACGAAATGCGCCGAGCAGTTGCTCGAAGCGATCAGCGCCAAGATCACGCAATACTGCCAGCTGCAAAGCCGCGACGGGAAGTGAAGGCATCTCCACCAGAGTATGCTCACCGTCGGTATCTGTCGGTTCGAGCAGTCGAATGAATGGCCAAAAATACTCAACGTGATACGGAGTCTTCGGCAGCGGAAAAACCGCCTGGGCACGCGCGACCTTCGCGAAGCGCGACCGAGTGGGTACACGAATATCTCCAACTGCAGTTCGTTCGAGTCGGCTGAAAAGAACGGTGTTGGCGCTACGCACCAGTGCGGACTCGAGCGCCGCATCCGCTGACGCATCGCTCTCATCCTCAAACGTGACGTCCAATACGACGGCACTTGCGCCGAGCGCTGTCAGACGTTCGATCAATTCGGCGTAGACATGCCGACTCCAGCGTCGGTCACTGCGCGCGA
>ENA-ORXR01000150-ORXR01000150.1-marine-metagenome-genome-assembly--contig:-NODE-150-length-108777-cov-8.079724_pt1 | contig 108777 bp, 92 predicted proteins | sample MGYA00237866_ERZ511479 | MGnify/ENA metagenome assembly ERZ511479
GATTTGTCAAAATCAAAATAAATCATAGGTAGATTTAGGTACTTACCTACATCTTCGCCTGTAGCAACCAATCTGTTGTCAGGGGTTAACAACAACGCTATACCAATTTTGCATATTGGTATTTAAGCTTAGCGCACTAAAATTTCAGGGAAAATTTAAATTCTTAGTAAAGAGTTGACCTTGTTTGAATTTACAGTTCATTCTTATAAACGATACCATCCTTCATGATTAACTTCAAGTGTTCTTTATGCTTCACAATAACTTGAATGTCTATCAATGGATTGCCCTCATAAATCAACAAATCGGCATAAGCACCTTCTTTGATTACACCTAACTCGCCTTCAGTATAGGGATTCAATCTTCCTGAAAGCGCTAATAATTTTGCGTTTTCTGTAGTAGCTTGTTTCAGAACTTCTAGCGGAGAATACCATTTAGTACGTGCTTCAAATTCTAAAAGCGCATACGATTCATAACCCAAAGCGCCATAAGCATCTGACCCGAATGCTACATTAATATTATATTTTTTTGCAAGTTCCATTTCATGAGCTGTACCATCAAGAACTGGTTTTATTTTTTTGAATAAAGCTTCTGGAATCTCATCTTGACCAGGCACCCAAAAACTGGCAGGCGCCATGGTCCAAAAAGCTTGTGGCACAAGCCAAGCGTTTTTTTCCTTTATCAATTTTACTGTTTCCTCGTCAATCAAATGCCCGTGATCTAGGCATTTGACTCCTGCGTTCAAAGCGCGCATCGCACCTTTCGATTCATAAATATGTACGGCAACATAGGTGTCCCAATCTGCTGCTGCTTGCACAGCAGCTTTTAGTTCTTCTGAAGTAAATTGCACCGAATGAATAGGGTCAAAATCAGAGGCGATACCCCCACCTGCCATAACTTTTAATTGCGTAGCTCCTTTGCGTAAGTTTTCTCGAGATGCTTTTAATACTTCTGGCACTCCGTCAACAACAAACTGCCAACCCAAGGCATCAACAGGGTGCATTGGGGCACCAGACCAATAGGTATTAGGCTCATTTCGATTTCGGGAATCACCATGACCTGAAGTTTGACTTATAAACGCCCCTGAAGGATAAATACGTGGCCCGGGTATCAAGCCTTCATCAACAGCTCTTTTAATTCCAAAAACAGGTCCACCTAAATCACGAACTGTTGTAAAACCTAACATTAAAAAATTCTCAGCAGATTTTGCCCCTTTTACGGCGGTATACATCCAGTCGGCACTATTTCTAATTTCGCCCATCCCCATAGTCAGCGCCAAATGCACATGCACATCAGAAAGTCCGGGAATAAGCGTTTTACCTTGCGCATCAATTATCGTTGCTCCCTTAGGTTCTGAAATATCTTTTGCAACCTGTTTGATTAGATTGTTCTCAATAAGAAGGTCTACATTTGAAGTAAGTTTAGCACTAGTACCATCCCATACATTAGCATTCTTTATTAATACCTTGCTTTGGGTATATATTGTTGACGAATTAGCTACAAAAAGTAGGAACAAAAATAAGTTTCTCATATGGGTAAAGTTGTAATTAATGCAGTAGTATCTAAACCTGAAAGATAGCCTTTTCCGTCAACTGCGAGCTTTTGTTTTTTCATCGCTCTTCGATAATTCATGGCAACGGCATCAAACTTCAAATGTAGTTCTTCCGTAAAATCAAAGGGCACTTGCTCTGGTCGTTGTGACTCTACAATACGCTTGTCTTGATCAAAAATGACTTGTTCAAAATTTTGTAAAATAGTATCTGGTTCGTGATGATCATAATTACGCCCAATAATGCAAAAACCTCGGCATTTATTATGAGAAATGGGTTGTGAGGTAAAAAAATAGACCATGCCTTTTTCTCCGCCCCAACCCAAACGCAAAACAATGGTATAAGGTAAATGTAATTCATATACACTTTTGCGTTCTGGCTTTACCACATCTTCATTCGCAAAAATTGGAAAATCATCGCTATTGGTTGCCTCGGGTCTGACTATTTCATAATGAAGAACAGCGCCTTTTACCGTCACTTTGCATTCTGGTACCTTAGGCCTTTCAGGGTCGCCCAACAACCCTGGGTGAACCCACGGAAAATGTCCGAAATCAGTAAAATTTTCAACTTGTCTCGAACTATCGCTTTTCCAATCAAAGGGACCGGTATTTACCAGTTTCCAATCTTTATTTTCATATTCAGGAATATTAGGTAGACTGTATACAGGGTCTTTCAATGCCACCCAGATCAAACCAAATTTTTCTTGACAATGGTATACTGGGGTTTTTGCTTTACTCGGAATTTGAGCTTCAGGGGCTTGCGGAATCTTTACACAATCTCCTTTTTTATCGAACTGCCAAGCGTGATAAGGGCAAACCAAACAATCGTCTTTTATCCATCCTAATGACAATGCGGTTCCCCTGTGGATACAAACATCGCGCATGGCGTGTACTCCATTGTCTGAAGTACGCCAAATTACAATAGGTTCGTCTAATAAGAAAGTGCCAAAAGGGGCGTCCGCTTTTATTTCTGTACTATACCCTACAGGATGCCAACAAGCAAATAGTTTATCGGGGAATTTGGTTTCCTTTGTATCCGTGGAACTCATATATTTACATTAACAAGTGTTCATGTAAATATATAACATTGTTCATCGCTCACAAACTTTTCTTTATTTTGTAGTAGTTACCCATTCATGAAAAGAACCGCAAAAAGAGATCGCTTCTTTACAGTTTCACTTCAACTCATTTATAAAAAAGGGTTTAAGGCAACCACCATGCGTGATATTGCGCATGAGCTAGATTTCAAAGTTGCCAATGTTTACAATTATATTGACTCAAAGCAATCGTTATTAGAATCTTATATTTTTGATCTTCAAGATGAATTTCACGATGCTATAGATGCTATTCTAAGCTCTACCCAATCCCCCAAAGAAAAACTACAATTAACGATATCATCTTACATTCAAATTACTGCTGAAAGACCTTACGAACAAGCATTACTTGTAAATGAATGGCGTAACCTAAAAGAAGCAAAACTCGAAGAATTTATAACACGCAGAAAGTCTTATGAAGATAAAATAAGCATAATTATACATGCGGGAGTCAAGAAAAAAGAATTTAGGCCTATTAATGTGGCCTTTTCAACACAAACCATATTGGCATCGCTTCGTTGGTTGTACCTTAAATTTATGAATGAAGAAACGACTACAAAGACTATGGAGATAGATAAAGAAATGTCAGTGTTTCTTTTGGCTGCAATTGTTGAAAAATAAACATACAGCACTACATACAGACTACTAAAAATAACCTCTTACAAAAGACCATAATAGAAGTCCCCAGCCTAACCCTAACAACAATCCTCCCAATGGTGTTATCGGCCCTAAAATTCGAAGTTTTTTTCCTTTGGAAGCACTTAATGTTAATCCGTAAATACTAAAAGAGAAGAGAAAAGTGCCACAGATCAAAAAGTAAATCATATACTTTTCTAGCGTTGTTGTCAAATTTAAATTGAAACCCAAAATTAATAGCAATATCGCATGATACATTTGATATTTAACCCCGGTTTCAAAGCTTTTAAGTTGATCATCGCTAAATGTTTTTTTCAAGGCGTGTGCGCCAAACGCTCCAAAAATGACTGCCAATAGCCCGAAAAGAGCTCCCACAAATTGTGCAACAAGTACCATAGCTATATTTTGATCTCTAATATAGACATAACTTTGAAGTTTTTGTTTTGAGAATTAATTAGATCTATGAGAAAGATACTAAGGGTGTATATCTATGAGTTTCCCTATTGCGATTTACAAAAGTGCTAATTATAAGTCGTAACTTTTGAAAAGCAAATCATTATGGTATGAAAAAATTTAAATATGTTTTAGTCTTAAGTTTTAGTTTGGCTCTTTTAAGTTGTAAGTCAAAGTCTAAAACAGCCTCAGAACCTAGCCAGTTAGAAGAAACTTTAAGTGAAAAAAATAGAGCAACTGTTACCTTATTAAATCGTATTCAAAGAATACCGGGCATTACCTTAAAAAATAGACTGCCTAGCCTTTTAAAAGCTACTAATTCTACGCAATCAAGTGGTGAACTTCTGTATGTTTTAGATGATTATATCGTTGGTAACTCCTTTCGATCTGTAAATGAATTAGTAGACAGCCAAAACGTTAAGAAGGTTGAATTACTCACAGGTTCAGATGCCTCCTTTTATGGTTCTAGAGCCGGAAGTGGAGTCATCAAAATCAGTACATATCAGTAGCAGTTAGGGTTTGTCATAAAAGAACTGTTCTTTTACAATCTTACCATCTTGAACCTCATATACAGCTATCTCAGAAGATTTTGAACGGTGCCCTGATGCTTTATGAGTAGTATCCATATCAAATCGTACAGAGAACCAATTATCAGCAACTATAGGTTCTGATGCAGTACTGCTATGCACTTCAAAGTTCTCTTTCCACCATTCTCCTTTTTTTTGAAGCCCATCAAAACCTTCGGATATTGCTCCATCACCTTTTCCATCATTTTCAATACTAACGATTTTCGGACTGTATAATTCTTGATAAGGTCTTTGCACATCTCCGGCATTATACCAAGAGACTAATTTTTCAGCGACTTCTTTTGCTTTCATGATAGTGTTTATATAGTTTAGAATCTTAAATTACGATTTTTCCTTTTTAGTACAAAGTGATTAACAAAATCTTACATGCATCGTATTGTCAAAACCAAAAAAATAACCCAAGCCATTTAAAATAAATGAGGTTATTTTTTATTGTTTTTATTTTGAAGCTCAATCTTTTCTTCAAAAAAGTTAAACATTTCAATAGTCTCGAGTGAGTCTTTTAAGTTTAAATATAACTGAGATTCATCTTTATTCACCAATCGAATTTTTTGCTGCTCAAAGTTATCTACAAAAACATAGACTTTTCTATCCGTCAAGGTGTCTTTAAATTCTTGATACACACCTTTACCTTTTTCAAAAGCAGAAAAACCATTCAGACGAACCATTGGGGGAATTCGATCAACCCACTCCACCTGATCGAGATCTGCGAACTTCAAATCATGATAATAGATCCCAGATAAAATGATCATTTTGTCTGGCTCAATTCGCGTCCAGTTTTTATAATGTGCAGCGAACGCACACAAACACACAAAAAGTGTTAGTACAATCAAAATATTCCAAAACCAATGTCTTGTTTTCTTCATTTCACAAATAATCTTCTTAAAAGTAAGCTAAATCAATCAAAGCAGTACATCGGTAGGACTTATGCGCCTTGTCAAATGAAAGAACACCCTACCTGCCTAATGACTTTACCTTCTAAACGGACAATTTCAAAGAAAATTTTTCCTTGAAGCCAAATTATTCTAGAGTCCTCAATTCAATAGCAATAACCCAATATTTTAAGCGTTGTTAAGCGTATAAAAAGACGGTATATTTTATATCTTTCCTTAGAATTAGCCTTGAATACCATGAATCAAAATACAGCAGAACATAAAAGACTAGAAGAACACTATTCAAAGAAGAAAGATTGGTTAAAATGGGGCCCTTATTTGAGTGAACGCCAATGGGGAACTGTTCGCGAAGATTACAGTCCGAACGGTGATGCTTGGAATTATATACCCCACGATCATGCTCGAAGCCGAACCTACCGTTGGGGAGAAGATGGTATTGCAGGTATTTCAGATCGGTATTGCAACATCTGTTTTGCGGTTGCCTTATGGAATGGTAAAGACCGTATTTTGAAAGAACGTTTATTTGGGCTAACCGGCCCTCAAGGCAACCATGGTGAAGATGTAAAAGAGTTATATTACTACTTAGAAAATACCCCTTCACACTCGTACATGAAACAGCTGTACAAATATCCACAAAATGAATTTCCCTATGATTCCTTGGTTGCAGAAAACCAAAAACGAGGTAAACATGACCTTGAATACGAACTTTTAGATACAGGTATATTTGATAACAATGAATATTTTGATGTGCAAACCGAATATGCAAAAGACGATGGCGAAGACCTTTTGATAAAAATCTCAATCACGAATAGAGGCCCAAAAAAAGCACCAATTTCTGTGCTACCTACCCTTTGGATTCGTAATTTTTGGAGTTTTCTTAAGATGAATAAAAAACCAAGCATCAAAAAAGAAGGTTCGACTCTTAACCATGTTTCTATTGACCATATGTATGTGGGTAACTATAATCTCTACTTTGATACTCCTTCGAGATTGCTCTTTACAGAAAATGAAACGAATATGGAGCGTATTTTCAATGGTGCAAATGAACATCCATTTAAAAAAGATCTTTTTCATGACGCTGTAATTGAGAAAGATTTTTCAATTGCAGAAAAAAATAAGAAAGGTACCAAGTGTTCTCCTGTTTATGAGCTAAAAATAGCACCAGGAGCGACTAAAACAATAAAATTAAGATTATCAAGCAAGCAATTAAAAGCTCCTTTAGATACTTCTTTTGATACTATTTTTTCAGAACGCATAAAAGAATCACAATCGTTTTTGGAAGCAGTTACCGAAAATTCTTCGAAAGAGCAACGCGAAATTCAAAAACAGGCCTTTGCGGGTTTACTTTGGACCAAACAATATTATAATTATGAAATAGAACAATGGTTAAAAGGTGACCCTGGCACCTCTCCTGCTAAAGAGCGTTGGCATGGCCGAAATAGCAATTGGAAAGTCTTTCGAAACCACGATATTCTTTCGATGCCAGATGCTTGGGAATACCCTTGGTTTGCCGCTTGGGATTCTGCATTTCATTGCGTTACTTTCTCGATGGTAGATCACGAATTCGCCAAAAAACAATTATTACTCTTTACGAAGGAATGGTACATGGCTCCTAACGGGCAAATACCAGCATATGAGTGGAATTTTAGTGATGTAAACCCCCCTGTTCAGGCATGGGCTGCCATTCAAATTTATCAGATGGAGCAGCGAAAAACTGGCAAAGGCGATATCAGCTTCTTAAAACGAATGTTCAATAAATTGGCTTTAAATTTTACTTGGTGGGTTAATCGCGTAGATAGTAGCGATAATAATGTCTTTGAAGGAGGATTTTTAGGCCTTGATAATATCGGAGTTTTTGATCGCAGCAATGGTGTGCCTGGCGGTGGTACCCTAGAACAAGTTGATGGTTCTTCATGGATGGCGCTCTATTGCCTAAATATGCTTGAAATGGCCTTAGAAATTTCAAAACAAGATGACTCTTTCGAAGATATGTGTCTAAAATATTTTGGTCATTTTGTTTTTATCGCTGAAGCTTTGAATAAGATAAGCCAAGACTCATCAAGTTCTTGGGATGAAAAAGAAGGCTTCTTTTATGACAAATTGATATTGCCTAATGGCGAGTCTTTTCCAATTAAGGTTCGTTCTATTTCTGGATTACTGTCTTTAGCAGCAGTACTTAACATTCAAAAGGAAACCCTAAATAATTTACCAAGGTTTAAATCGAGTTTAGAGTGGTATCGAAAATATCGCATTGAAAATATGAAATACCAAGTCATAGAGGAATATACGCCTGATAAAGACGTGTTACTATCGTTAGTTCCTAGGGAACGCTTGGGTATTCTAATGCAAAGTATATTAGACGAATCTGAATTTCTCGGCGATTACGGAATACGTTCTTTATCAAAGGCACATGAAACGCCATATAATATTCAAATAGATGGCGCTAACTTCGGTATCCAATACGAATCAGCAGAATCTACAACCGATATGTTTGGAGGTAATTCAAATTGGCGTGGACCTATTTGGATGCCAATGAATTATCTCTTTATTAGCACATTTAAAGAATATCACAACTATTTTAAAGATGATTTAAAATTTGCTTACCCAACAGGGAGTGATACGCATCTGAACCTAAAGGAAATTGGGTTTGAAATTAGCAAACGTTTGATTGAAATTTTTAAGCAAGACGAAACTGGAAACCGCCCGGTAAACGCTTTACATAAAGAAAAATATAAAGATGAACATTTTAAAGAACTAATTCTTTTTTATGAATATTTTGATGGTAACAATGGTCGCGGCATAGGCGCAGCTCACCAAACAGGCTGGACCGCTTTAGTAGCCAATTTGATTGAAGAGATTAATCGATAAAAACTAATCAGCAGAAGCAGAAAGCCCAAGACCCCCAATTTACTATAGTGTATTTTGAGTTTAACCCAATCCGACGTCTAAAGTCATCATAACAATAAAGCCAGCGACAAAACCCATTACAGCGATATCTGAATGCTTGTCTTGCTGGGTCTCGGGTATCACCTCTTCGACCACAACAAAAATCATAGCGCCAGCTGCAAAAGCTAGTGCATATGGCAATATAGGTTGAAAAGTAATGACCGCCCATGCGCCAATTACAGCAGCAATCGGCTCCACAATTGCAGAAGCTTGACCATACATAAAGCTTCTTCTACGAGTGAGACCTTGTCTACGTAAAGGCATAGAAACCGCAAAACCTTCCGGAAAATTCTGTAATCCTATTCCTAAAGCAAGAGCAACAGCCCCACCAATAGTCGCACCATCAAAACCTGCAGCAACACCACCGAAAAGTACACCAACGGCCAAGCCTTCTGGGATATTATGTAAAGTAATCGCCAAAGTGAGGAGTGTTGTTTTATGCCACGGAGATTTTATACCTTCAGCTTCACTTTCCTTAAAATTCAGATGTAAATGAGGTAATACTTTATCCAATCCGAATAGAAAAAGTGCTCCGAAGAAAAATCCTACTGCCGCCGGAATTACCTTTACAAAACCCTCACCCGGGCTCATCTCAATACCTGGTGCTAAGAGGCTCCAGAAACTTGCGGCTACCATGACACCACCTGTAAAACCGAGCATTCCGTCCATAACAGAACGTTTCGGGTTCTTAAATAGAAATACCAGAGCAGCACCTGCAGCGGTTAAGCCCCAAGTAAATAAAGTGGCATAGAAAGCCGCTAATACTGGATCTATAGATTCAAAATAATCAATGACTTGTTGCATACTACTTAAAATTAATCGGTTATTTATTTTTTATTATTCGGTATATAAATCTGTAATCTTCCTGTGATATAAAAATCTTGATCTGCATTGATTCCTCTTCCAACAATAGTGTCAAATTGTATGTTGGCAGAAGGTGTCCAGTAAAAAGCAACACTTATAAAATGGTTCGATGAGAAACCATTAGGCGAATTGCCATTCAATTCTAAATAGGCACCGCCTATCGAACCTAAATTTTGCAAGTAGGTAATTGCATAGCTATAAGCAAAATCATCGTTGCCAAAACCAGCTCCTAAATTATAGTTCAACTGCGCGTTTTGGTTCGGACCCAGATTATGATAAAATCCCGCCTTTAGAGCAAAACCCAAATTACTTTGCTTGAAATCAGACCCTCCAGTTGTGGGAATAAAAACATCGCCTATAAAACTGATTTTTGGTAGTATCCCTTTTTCCTCAACTAAATCAGCACCAATACCAATTTGCAACGGCGTATAACCACTAGTTACACCTTGTGTCCATCGCCCATTTCTTCGAACGCCTTCTTGTAAAAAATCAATTCCCAATCGAATTTCTACTTCATCTGACAGACCGTACAGCCCTAAAAGTGAGCCAACAGTATGACCAACGTTTTTTTCATCTCCTTGATTAAAAAATTCATATGATGAAGCAATTTCTATTTGAGCCGTTCCTTTTACGGTACTTGTGGGTGATTCTGTAACATCTTGGGCAAAACCAACAGACCATCTACCAATCAAAACCAACACAATACAACCTAAATATTTAGATTTATTCATTGGGGTTCTTTTATTTCTAGATACAAATTTGATGCAATCTGATTAGAGATATGAACATGCCTTCCGTTTACTTCAATATTCAACGAACCGTCAAATTCCTCTTTTTCTATTGTTTTGATAGTATCACTTATAGCAATTTCATTGCGGTCTAAGAATTTTAAAAATGGTGCGGACGAATCTTTAACACCGATACAAATTCCTTCAGTACCAATTTCTACTTCGCTTAATAATTTTTTGATCACCTTTTTAAATTCTCCCTCCTTCGAAGGAATTGGATCTCCGTGAGGATCAACACTCGGAAATCCTAAAAGCGCATCTAGCTTTTCAATCAAAGCATCGCTTTTAATATGTTCGAGCTGTTCAGCAACTACATGAACTTCATCCCAAGCAAAGTCTAGCTTTTCAACTAAAAAGACTTCCCATAACCGATGCTTTCTAACAATAGATAAAGCGATTTTTAAACCCATTTCGCTTAAAGACACGCCTTTATACCTTCGATAATGCACCAAGTTCTTCTCTGATAATTTTTTAACCATATCGGTAACAGATGATGGTTTTGTCTGCATTTGCTCGGCAATAGCATTCGTAGAAATCATGGTAACTCCACCTTTACCTAAATGGTAAATTGCCTTAATGTAGTCTTCTTCTGAAAGTGTCATTATCTTTTTAACTAAACCAAAAATACAATTTATATTGAACAAAATAAATTTTTAGGCGAATCTAAAATTTTAATTACAATCTCTCTTTTTACTTGATTATCTTGCAGTATTCTATGGTTGGAACTAAAAATTATGATTACATCATTATTGGCGCTGGTGCTGCAGGCCTTATGCTAGCAACTGCTATGATTAACGATGATTTTTTTTCAGAAAAATCTATTTTAATCCTTGATAAAGATGCTAAGCAAAATAATGATCGTACTTGGTGTTTTTGGGAAAAAGGAGAAGGGCAATTCGACGCTATAGTCAATAAAAAATGGAATCATATCTATTTTGCTAGCAATCAATTCTCACAGCGGTATAACATCAAGCCCTATACCTATAAAATGGTTCGTGGTATTGATTTTTATACCTCCATAAAACATCAAATAGAAAATTCGTCTAACATCACCTTTAAGCAAACCGAGGTGAAGGCTATTGAAGATAATGGCCAAAATGTTGTGGTTTCAACAACTGAAGGCACCTTTCTTGCCCAGCAGGCCTTCAATAGTATTTTTGACTATAAAATGGTGACACACCAAAATAAATTTCCCGTATTACAGCAACATTTCAAGGGTTGGGTTGTAAAAACCAAAAAACCAATTTTCGATGTAAATCAAGCAACTTACATGGACTTTTCGATCAAACAAAAAGGAAATACTAGGTTTATGTATGTACTGCCTTATGCTGTAGACAAGGCATTAATAGAATATACTTTATTCTCTGAAGATTTGCTAGCACCTGTCGAATATGAAAATGCTATTAAAGACTATCTGACTCAGAATTTAAACACGACAGATTTCGAAGTTGAAGAAACTGAAATGGGAAGTATACCCATGACCTGCTATGATTTTCAGGAATGTCATTCTAAAAACGTTCGAAACATTGGTACAGCAGGAGGTTGGGCAAAACCAAGTACGGGGTATACATTTGCTAGTTCAGCGCGAAAAATTCCTGCATTAGTTCGTCATATAAAATCAGGAAAACCGCTACAGCAATTACGTTTCAAAAACAGATTTTGGTATTACGATTTACTTTTTTTAGATGTATTACACAAAGACAACGCAACGGGTTATCAAATCTTTGAAACCTTATTCAAAAATCGGAGTCCGCAGTTAATTTTTAAGTTTTTAGATGAACAAACTAATCTTTGGGAAGACCTACAATACATTTGGGGTTGCCCAAAAACACCTTTTCTAAAAGCCCTTATAAAACGTTTGTTTTAAACTTTGCGTCGCATTAAATTTTCTCCGAACTGACGAAGTAAAATTTTCTTCTCGTCTGATATTGGCAAGCTTTGAAGCACCGAAAAAGCTTCTTGAGTGTATTTTTCAATCTCCTCTTGAATTCGAACAGCAGCACCAGTTTGAATAAATATTTCTTTAACCGTACTTACTTTATCTTCAGATTCTTTGGGGTGAATAGAGAATAAATTTAAAAGCTCTTTTTGTTGATCTTCAGTACCTAACTCCGAAGCCTTTAGATATAAAAAGGTCTTTTTGTTTTCAATAATATCTCCTCCAACTTGCTTCCCAAAGGTTTTCGGGTCACCAAAAGCGTCAAGGTAATCGTCTTGCAATTGAAAAGCAATACCTAAATTTCTACCAAATTCGTAAATATCGTTTTGCTCTTTAACTGAAGCCCCAGCAACAATACCACCCATTTTCATTGCCGCTGCAACTAAAACTGCAGTCTTATATTCTATCATTTTTAGATATTCAGCCTGAGTTACATCATCACGAGTTTCAAAATCTACATCATACTGTTGCCCTTCACAAACCTCAAGAGCTGTCTTACTAAATAGTTTCGCTAAATCTTTAAAAGTTTCACCTTGGTAATTTTCAAACAACTGATAGGCATTTATAAGCATCGCATCTCCAGAAAGAATACCTGTATTGATATCCCATTTTTCATGAACTGTTTCTTTACCTCTTCGCAGCGGAGCATCATCCATGATATCATCATGTACCAAAGAAAAATTATGAAAAACTTCAATTGCCAAAGCAGCATCTAAAGCTTTCTTATAATCGGCACCAAATATTTCAGCAGTCATTAATACCAAAACTGGTCGTAGCCTTTTGCCTCCCAAACTTAGAATATAGGTAATGGGTTCGTAAAGATTTACAGGCTCTTTAGTAGTTGTTTTTGATTCTAAATATGAAATGAACTCATTTCTATAATATTCAATCGGATGCATGCAATATATTTTATTCAAAAATACGGCAATTCAAAACAATGACATTGATCATAATAATATGTTAAAAAAAGATTAAACTTTGGAAACTTTAAATGTTTTTAAAGTTTCCTGTCATATCTTTGCCGCTCCATACGTCATGAAAGAGAAGATACTTAAAAAAGCAACAGATATGTTCTTAAGCTACGGCTTCAAGAGTGTAACTATGGATGATATTGCCAACAAAATGGGTATTTCAAAGAAAACCATTTACGCGCATTATGCCAACAAAACAAAGCTTGTAGAAGATTGTACTAATAATTTATTCGAAGTCATTTCAAACGGAATAGATCAAATATGTTCTTTAGAAAAAAATCCTATTAACGAGCTGTATGAAATTAAAAAATTTGTAATGATGCACTTGAAAGATGAGAAATCTTCACCCCAATATCAATTGCAAAAGTACTATCCGAAAATATATGAAGTATTAAAAGTAAAGGAATATGAAATTATGTTGGTCTGTGTCGTTGACAATATTAAAAGGGGGCTTGAGCTTGGTATTTATCGACCCAATCTTGATGTTGACTTCGTTTCGCGCATTTATTATTCAGGGGTATTTGCAATAAAAGACAATAGTCTTTTTCCAAACTCAGAATTCAAAATGACCACCTTAGAAGATTACTTTTTAGAATACCACCTACGAGGTATTGTTACCCCGTCAGGAAGAAAAATTTTAAATAAAATCATCAATTCAAATCAAGAATAGCATGCGGAAATATATTTTAACCTTGCTCGTTTTGCATATCGTAAGTATCGGTTTTACTCAGGAAGAAACAACCAAAACCCAAAGTTTCACATTGCAGGAAGCTATTGAGTTTGCTTTAGAGAATAACTATAGTGCGATTAATGCAGATCGCGATCTTATAGATGCTAAAAAACAAAAATGGGAAACTATTGCTACCGGACTTCCTCAAATAACTGGTGGTGTAAGTTACCAGAATCAGCTAAAACAGCCTGTATCCGTAATTCCTGCAGAAATCTTTGGAGGAGAACCCGGTACTTTTGCTGAAGTGGTTTTTGGTCAACCACAATCTGCAAATGCAGTTGCCACTTTAACCCAACAAATTTTCGATGGTTCTTACATTGTAGGTGTTCAAGCAACCAAAGCCTTTTTAAGCTATAGTGAAAATACGACTGAGAAAACAGATTTAGAAGTCCGTAAGGCAGTTACCAAAGCTTATGGTAATGTGCTACTTGCTGAAGAAAGTGTTTACATATTTCAAAAAAATAAGAAAAACCTCGAAAAAAACGTATTTGAAACTACTAAAATTTATGAAAATGGTTTGGGTGATGAAGAAGGTGTTGAGCAACTTCAAATCACTTTGGCATCAGTTGACAATCAATTAAAGAATGCTATTAGACTTAAGGCCATCACCTTGCAGATGTTAAATTTAGTAATGGGTATAGAAATAGATGCTCAAACACTATTATCGGAAAATCTAGATCAACTTGCTGAGAATCAAGTTGATTTTGACTTATTAGAAAGCGATTTTAATATAGAAAATAATGTGGATTTCAAATTGGCTACTAATCTAAACGAACAACGATATTTCGAATGGAAATTAGCAAAAAGTCGCGCTTTACCCACCTTAAATGCTTTTATAAACTACGGCACTTCTGGCTTCGCAGATGACTTTAACTTTCTGAGCAGCGATCAGCAATGGTTTGATTCTTCAGTACTTGGTTTTGATTTAAGCATTCCCATTTTTAGTTCAGGCAAACGACGTGCATCTACGGCAAGAGCAAAAATTGCTTTAGAAAAAGCGAAGACTCAATTAACAGAAGCCCAAGAACAAATCAGATTACAACTTGAAAGTGCTAAAAGTAATTATGTACTCGCCATTGAACAATACGAAACGGCTAAGAGCAATCTTAATTTAGCCGAACGCATTGAAAATAAAAATCAAATCAAATACAATGAAGGTATAGCAAGCAGTTTTGAATTGCGTCAGGCACAGACACAATTATATGTTACGCAGTCTAGCTATCTTCAAAGTATGGTTGAAGTCATCAATAAGAAAACTGAACTTGAAACAATCATAAACAACAAATCATAAAAACAAACATCAATTCGCCTGCCGTCAGGCAGGTCTAAATACTAGTCATATGAAAAACGTACTATACATCCTTATCGCAGTTGTTACTATATCATCTTGCGGAGATGCTAAAGTGCCATCGGTAGAAGACCTAATCGCACAAGGAGATTTAGAAGTAATTCGCGCCAGAAAAAGCGAGTTGTCGCAAGAACAAAGAAATTTAGATTCTCAATTAAAAAAGTTAGATTCAGCAATATCAACTTTCAAAGGCAATGAAAAATTACCTCTAGTTACTACCATTGTTGCAAAAGCTAAAAAGTTTGAACATTTTCTAGAATTACAAGGTGATGTCAAAACCAAACAAAATGTATTGATTTACCCTGAAATGCCAGGTACACTGCAGAGAGTGCACGTAAAAGAAGGACAGCGAGTAAAAAAGGGTCAACTTTTAGCTTCGATTGACGATGGTGGAATGAGTAGCCAAGTATCACAATTAAAAACTCAAGCAGCATTAGCAAAAACTACCTATGAACGTCAAAAAAGCCTTTGGGATCAAAAAATAGGTTCTGAAATTCAATTCATTCAGTCAAAATCTAATTATGAAGCCAGCGAAAGTGCTGTAAAACAAGCTCAAAGCCAATTAGGAAAAACAACTATTAGAGCGCCATTTTCAGGAATTATTGATGATGTTATTAAAGACCAAGGTACTGTTGTAGCACCAGGGCCTGGTTCTGAGGTATTTAGAATTGTTAACCTTTCTGACATGTATATCAATGTGGATGTTCCTGAAATTTATTTAGGGGGAATTGAAAAAGGGAAAACTGCTATGGTTTACTTCCCAGTATTAGGAGATACTATTATGTCAGAAGTTCGCCAAACGGGTAATTTCATTAACCCAAGCAATAGGGCTTTTTCGGTAGAGATTCCTGTTCCGAATAAAAAAGGAAATATCAAACCTAATCTTTCAGCAAAAGTGAGCCTTAATGATTATACGAGTGAGAATGCCATTACCATTCCGCAAAGTATCATTTCTGAAAATGCAGACGGGGAACAGTATGTGTATATCGCAACAAAATCAGAAGGTGAAAACACCGCTATAGTAAACCGTAAAATAATTGTTACTGGAAAAACTCAAGGCAGCCTAGTTGAAGTAATATCAGGCGTATCTGACGGTGACCAATTGATAAAAGAAGGTGCACGAAGTGTAAAAAATGGTCAAAATGTTGAAATCCTAAAAAATCAGTCTGATGAACAGTAAACAACAACAAAATGCCGACAAAGAATTTAAACCCTCATCATGGGCTATTGATAACCCTTCGGTAGTCTATGTAATGATCGCTATTTTTCTATGGCTTGGATTTCAATCGTATCAAGCCATGCCAAGAGAAGATTTTCCTGAGATTATTCAAAATATCGTGTATGTAAGTACGCCATACCCCGGTAATACGGCAGAAGATGTAGAACGTTTGATTACCGACCCTCTTGAGGACAAATTGAAGAATATTAGTAATGTCGTAAAAGTAACCTCAACTTCTCAAGAAGATTATTCTATAATAACCATTGAATTTGATGAACAACTTACTCTCGATCAGGCCAAACAAAAGGTTAAAGACGAGGTCGATGGCGAGAAAGCAAGTGAAGATTGGCCAACATTCAATAATGCAAAGTTAGAGCCGAATGTTTTTGATTTGAACTTATCAGAGTCCTTTCCTATTATGAACGTAAATTTTACGGGCGATTACCCTGTAGAAAAGCTGAAAGAATTTGCAGAATACATGCAAGATGAAATCGAAGATCTTCAAGAAATTAAAGAAGTTGGTATTCGTGGAGCCCAAGATAAGGAGGTAGAAATTGCAGTTGACGTTTATAAAATGATGGCAGCCAAAATTAGTTTCCAAGATGTAATTTCGGCTATTTCAAATGGCAACACCACCATGTCTGCAGGTAATTTGAAATCTGGTGACCAACGAAGAACTATTCGAGTTTTAGGAGAGATAGAAAATCCTAAAGAATTAGAGAACTTTGTTGTAAAATCTGAAAATGGTGCCGTTTATCTAAAAGACATTGCCAATGTGATTTTTAGCGAAAAAGAAAAAACCACTTTTGCACGTGAGTATGGCGAAAGCGTAGTAATGCTTGATATCAAAAAACGGGCGGGCAGCAATATGATCGAAGCTACTACCAAAATTCGAGAGTTGGTAAAAAAAGCTGAATCGAACTACTTTCCTAAAGACTTGAATATTACCATCGCCAACGATTCATCAGGGCGAACCTTGAATCAGGTAGATGATTTAGTGAATAATATCATCTTCGGTATCATATTGGTAGTTACGGTATTGATGTTCTTTTTAGGTTTCCGAAATGCACTTTTTGTTGGTTTTGCAATACCCATGTCAATGTTTATCTCATTTATGGTCTTATCTCTTTTAGGATATACTTTAAATACCATGATTCTATTCGGAATGATTATGGGGCTAGGCATGTTGGTAGATAATGGTATTGTAGTGGTTGAAAATGTATATCGCCTAATGAGTGAAGGCATGTCAAGAACTGAAGCTGCTAAAAAAGGTATTGGTGAAATTGCTTACCCAATTATAATATCAACGATTACAACAGTAGCTGCATTTGTTCCGCTTGCCTTTTGGCCCGGTATTTTTGGACAGTTTATGAAATATTTCCCCATTACGCTATCAGTAGTGTTAGGATCCTCATTGTTTGTGGCAATTTTCATGAACTCGATGTTAGTGTCTAAGTTTATGGATATTGACGAAAAAGAACTTAGCAAAAAAGCACTTATCCGTATCAGCCTCGTACTAGGTGGTTTTGGTTTGTTCATACTTTTCTTTGGTGGTCCAATGCGTGGTCTCGGCTCCGTCATGTTACTTACCGCCATTCTTTTTTGGATTTATAAATACGGAATTAAAAAAGTGGCTTCAAGGTTTCAAAATAAGGCGATGGTCCGTTTTGAAAATTGGTATGAAAGAAGAATTACCCATGCATTAAGAGGTGGAAATGTGTATTGGTATTTTGGGGTAACCGCCTTATTACTTCTTGTTGTTTTCATGCTTTTTGGAATGTCAATAGGAAGCGGTAGAACTAAAATCGAATTCTTCCCTGATAACAAACCGAATGAGATATATGCCTACATCGAATACCCTGAAGGCACTTCCATTGAAAAAACAAATACGCTTACAAAAGCTATTGAGAAAAGAGTTTATGCTGTTGCTAATAATTCAAAATATAAGAATGGCGAACACAACTATTTGGTTGAATCAGCGGTGTCTCAAGTCGGTGAAGGCGCTGGTAATCCTTTTACGAGTAGCGGTTCATCAGCAGAAATGCCACATCGAGGTAAGGTAACTGTTTCTATGAAGGAGTTTAAATATCGTGAAGGTCGCGATACAGAAATATTACGTGGTGAAATTCAAGAAGCCTTAACAGGAATATACCCTGGAGTTGGTATATCAGTAGAAAAAGAAGCCAACGGACCACCAGCTGGGTATCCTATTAATATTGAATTACAGGGTAAAGATTATACAGAACTTATAAATACGGCTGAAGATATTCGCAACTTTATCAACACCAAGAATATTGATGGCATCGAAGAGTTGAAAATCGATGTCAATAAAGGAAAACCTTCTATGCAAGTGGTGGTTGACCGCGAAAAGGCAGGTGAATTAGGAGTTTCTGTTGGTCAAGTTGGCCAGCAATTACGTCGTTCTTTATTCGGAGAAAAAGCCGGTATTTATAAAGTTGATGGTGAGGATTATGATATCAATGTCCGTTTTAACGAAGACATTCGATACAACAAAAGTGCGCTGTTCAACCAAAATATCATCTTTAGAGACCAAGCTTCTGGGCAGATTAAAGAGGTGCCTGTTTCTGCGGTAGCATCTCAGCGAAATTCTTCAGGTTTTAGTTCTATAAAACATAAGAATAAAAAGCGTGTAGTTACTTTATATTCTCAATTGAAACCAGGGTTTAGCGATGCAGGAGCGATTGTAGCCGAAATTCAAAAAGAAATGGTCGATTACAAAGGGCTACCTGAAGCTATAAAGTTAGATTTTACTGGTCAGATTGAAGAACAGAATAAGCAAATGCTATTTTTAGTAGGTGCCTTTTTTGGTGGACTAGCTTTAATCATGTTAATTCTGATTTTCCAGTTTGGAGGTATTTCAAAACCGCTGATAATTATGATAGCGATCTTCTTAAGTTTCATTGGCGTTTTCGGCGGCTTGATGCTAACGGGATGGTCTTTCGTAATTATGATGACCATGATGGGTATTATTTCTTTAGCAGGAATTGTGGTAAACAATGGCGTTGTACTGCTAGATTATACTCAAATCCTTATTGACCGTAGAAAAGTAAAATTAGATTTGACGGACAAAGATTTACTCCTGATGGAAGATGCTACTGAAGTCATCATCAAAAGTGGAAAGGCAAGATTGCGACCAGTAATCTTAACAGCCATTACTACGGTGTTAGGATTAATACCTTTGGCAATAGGATTGAACATTGATTTCTTCTCGCTCTTTACCGAGTTTGACCCAAAAATTTACATGGGCGGTGATAATGTTGTTTTCTGGGGGCCTTTAGCCTGGACGGTAATTTTCGGATTAATCGTAGCGACATTCTTGACTTTAATAATCGTACCAGTATTGTTTAATATAACGTATCGAATTAAAACAAAAATCAGAGGTGGGCAAACTAAAGAAAAAAATCTTGGTGAAGAAATTCTTAGAGAACATGAAGAATTTGATGCCTTACCAAAAACAGGAACTTCAGATTAACATTTGAAATATAAAATAATAGAAAGCTTTGATCTATCGATCAGAGCTTTTTCGTTTGATATTCTTGAGATAAATTGATCGAAGTTTTTGATTGCAAAAAACTAAATCCAGCAGAGGTGACTAGAATTCCTATCATAAAACCGGCACAAAGAAAAACTATTTGAGCACCAAAATCTTCAGGAACACTTGTGTCATATCTTAAAAAATAGGTGAGCATAGTCAAACAAAATACCGAGAACCAGTAGCTTAATATACTCTTGTTTGAAAATTGCACTTCTACTTTTAAACTTGGCATTTTGGCAATATAATTCAAAATTGCAATGGCTCCTAGAACGCTGCATCCATATTGCAGAATGTCATAAAAGGGTATTTGCCAAAACTCCATATTCAAAAACGCAATTTTGGTGACAACGAAACCATTAAAGTGTGTAAATGAGTCCCACATAAGATGACTAAGGTTGCCAACAAGGATGGAGTAAATCACTTTAACATAGTTTGATTTAAAATAAGAAATCCAATCAAACGATAAAAAGGGCTCAAACCTTTCTCTGAAATATAAAGGCAAGTTTAATATCATATAATCTCTTACAACTATGTGGTATAGCGTTATGCAAAAAATAGCTAGAGGAATATTCAACCAAAACATAGCCCAAAAAGAATGGCCGTGAATAACTTGCGCTTGCAACCTAATAAAAAATTCGAAATCAGGAACCATGCTACCCATCAGTAAACCAGAAGCAGAAAATATTCTTCGCCTTAAAAGCGGTAATATAATTGCAGTATGTGATGCAGTAAACGGCATAAGTAGGATTTAATAATTATAGCTTAAAACCGCCTTGGGGAACCGTTTTGAGCGTACTACTTAGAAACGTCATTTCATAAATAATATTTTGTAGGCATAATCACACCATGATGTTTTGTTGCCAGCAGTCCATTTAGTGTGGTGAGACAAAATTGAAATACTACTGAATTTACCTTAAAAAGCATACAGCTAGATTTCTCTTTTTTTGAGTCCATCAAGTTCTTAAATATTAAGCTAAATCAATAGCTCACAAATAAATACTTCTTAAATTTGCCACTTTAATCTTAGTAAAGAAAATGTATAGAAGTCATAACTGCGGTGAATTACGCGAATCACATATCAATCAAAAAGTTACCCTTTCAGGCTGGGTGCATAAAACTAGAGACAAAGGATTTGTTGCATGGGTTGATTTGCGAGACCGTTATGGTATTACGCAACTCGTTTTTGATGAAGATCGCACCTCATCTAAATTGTTGGAAGAAGCTAGAAGTTTGGGCCGCGAATTTGTTGTTCAGATTAATGGAGAAGTAATTGAAAGAGCTTCTAAAAATCCAAATATCCCAACGGGTAACATTGAGGTTTTGGTGAATAAAGTTATTGTATTGAATGCATCTAAAACTCCTCCTTTTACCATTGAAAATGAAACTGATGGCGGTGAAGATATTCGTATGAAATATCGCTATTTAGACATCAGGAGAAATCCTGTTAAAGACAGTTTGATTTTTAGAAGTAAGGTCTCTATGGAGGTTAGAAAATATTTATCAAACGAAGGTTTTATAGAAGTGGAAACTCCCTATTTAATAAAATCTACTCCAGAAGGTGCTCGTGATTTTGTAGTACCAAGTCGCATGAACGAGGGGCAATTTTACGCCCTACCACAATCTCCGCAGACCTTTAAGCAATTGCTTATGGTGGGTGGTTTAGATAAATATTTTCAGATTGTAAAATGTTTTCGTGATGAAGATTTGCGTGCAGATCGGCAACCCGAATTTACTCAGATCGATTGTGAAATGGCATTTGTAGAGCAAGAAGATATTCTTAATGCTTTTGAAGGTTTAACAAAGCATTTATTAAAAGAAATCAAAGGAGTTGATATCGAATCATTCCCGAGAATGACATTTGATGAGGCGATGAAACGCTTCGGAAATGACAAACCAGATATTCGTTTTGGAATGGAGTTTGGCGAGTTAAACGAAGTAGCGCAACATAAGGATTTCAAGGTATTCAATTCTGCAGAATTAGTAGTCGGCATTGCAATTCCCGGAGGAAATTCATACACCCGAAAAGAAATTGACAAACTTACCGATTGGGTAAAACGCCCCCAAGTTGGCGCATTAGGAATGGTGTATTCAAGATGCAATGATGATGGAAGTTTTAAATCATCGGTCGATAAATTCTACGACCAAGAAGACCTAGCGAAATGGGCCAAGCGTACTGGTGCCCAAGCAGGTGATTTAATCTGCGTACTTTCAGGTGACAAGAATAAAGTGCGAGCACAACTTAGTGCCTTACGAATGGAATTGGCAGAACGATTAGGCCTAAGAAACCCCGATGAATACGCACCACTTTGGGTAATTGATTTTCCTTTATTAGAATTGGATGAGGAAACTGGACATTATCACGCCATGCACCACCCCTTCACCTCACCAAAACTTGGACAGTTGGAATTGTTAGATTCAGATCCAGGTGCGGTTCGTGCCAATGCCTATGATTTGGTTTTAAATGGAAACGAAATAGGTGGCGGTTCAATTCGTATTCACGATAAAGAAATACAGAGTACCATGTTCAAGCATTTAGGCTTTACGCCTGAAGAAGCGAAAGCACAATTTGGCTTTCTAATGGATGCTTTTCAATATGGCGCACCACCACATGGCGGTATCGCTTTTGGATTAGATCGTTTGGTTGCCATTCTCGGCGGACAAGAAACGATTCGTGATTTTATTGCATTCCCTAAAAACAATAGTGGCCGTGATGTGATGATTGATGCGCCTGCGCCGATTGACAATGCACAGTTGAAAGAGTTGCGTTTGAAGTTGGATATTTAAAAGACCGCTGCGCTAAAAAAATAAAGACATAAAACAAAAAACCTTATAATGGCGGCGAAGTGGAAGAAAATTCGACAGATAACATTTATTGTACTTGGTTTTTTAGTTCTCATTATGGTTTTAGGAATCAGTTATTTATATTACCAATATGATGGTAAATATCCAGAAAACACCTCAAAATACCCTCAAAGTATCGGTTACCTCTCTCAAAGTAACCAAGACTTTTCTGAAAACTTTGAACCTTGCAGCGATAAGCGGCCAATAGGATACTATTCTAGTGCTCCTAATGCTTTTAAAGTTAATAAAGGGGTTTTTAGAAAATTCATTCTTCAAAATTTTAAAAATCAAGCTTACAATGATACCGGCTTTTTAAACCTACGTTTTTTAATCAACTGCAAAGGTGAAATTGGAGATATGGAAGTAAATGAACTCGACAATGATTTTCGATTAACTACGTTAAATGTCAATTTGGTCAATCATTTAATAGATTTGACGATACAAAAGGATAATTGGGCGGTGCGTTCTTCAGAAGATCAAAGAGATATGTATATGTACTTAATATATAAACTAGAAAATGGTAAGATTTCTGAAATATTACCTTAGTTTTTCTTTGTTGTTGACTTTTGCATGTAAGAATGATAGTGAAGACGTATCTTATGATGAGAGAAAAGTATTAGCAAGTAAACTTTGGGCTTTGGAAAATGCAAAACATGGATTTAATCATGATTTTCAGGGTACTCCTAAAGCAATGACTTTATTAGAATCAATTATAAAATTAGATAGCTCAAATGCTGATGCTTTGAGAGAAATTTCAGTTCCTTACCTAAAAAGAGGAATTCCTCATGAATGGAAACCTAGATATGACAAAGCCGTTGCACATGACCCTGAAACTTGGCAGCCATGGCGGGGCTACCTATACCTCTGGTTCTACCGCGATTATAAAAAGGCAATAGCAGATTTCGATGCTTCAGATACCTTAACCGATTATATTGATTACCCCCAAGGACATAGTGTTGATTTTTGGCGAGGAATTGCCTATTTAGGCTTGAAAGATTATGAAAATTCAATAGCATATTTGGATAAACATATCACCAAAGAAACGGAAGACAGCGGTGAAGATTGGGTAGAGCTAGAAGCCTTTCTGTATCGTGGCATAGCATATTATGAAGCGGAAAATTCTGAGAAAGCATTAGTAAACTTCAATAAGGTTATTCAATATTTTAAACAGTCCGCTGATGCTAAATATTACAAGGCGTTAGTTCTAAAAGAAAAAGGAAATAATGATGAAGCGAGGTTACTTGTTAATGACGCAATGGTAGATTTCAAAGCAGGTTTTTATAACAATCGTGATTATGTTGAAACTTTGCGTCAGATTTATTTAGAAGACCTGACCGATTTACAAAATGAGCTTCTTGAATAGATAATTTCCTTTATCCATATTTTACTACTTTTGAGTTGTACGACCTAAAAATGTCAAACCAGAAGCAACATCTTTTTACGAATTAGTAAAAGCTTCTGTTTCCAAAAAACTTCAAAGTGAACCACTTAACATTTTTTGAATTTTGAATATAAAATCTAAGAAAAACTATTTTATACCAATCTCTTTTTGGGCATGTTTCTTACTTATTAGCCTAAAAGTAGTTGGACAAGAGATAGTCGCCGAAAAAGGAAGTTTTGGTATCGACAAAGCCAAAAAGATGATCGTTTGGCACGTCAGTAATATTGATTCTCTGCGATTAGAAAGCAAGAGTATTTCTCAGTTAAAATTCAATGATAGCTTTCGAATTGTTAATTCATCAAATTCGTTTACCTATGCAGCTCCTGTACCATTAATCTATGAAGGAGTTAAATACAAGCTATTTATTACCAAATTACCCTTGGTTCATATTAATTTAGATGCATCAACTATCAATGAAAACAGAAAAATCTTTGGCCATTTTAGCTATTTCAATGTCCGTCGATATGTAGAGAGCGCTATGGGTATTCGACACAGAGGCAATTTATCTTTGACCTATCCTAAAAAATCATTTGATATCGAGTTTTGGACAGATAGTATTTCAAAAAAGTCGAAAGATCTAAAATTTAAGGGGATGAGATCAGATGATGATTGGATTCTCGATGGCTTGTACAACGAACCATTACGACTGCGCTCTACACTAGCCACTAGATTATGGACAAAAATGTATAAACCCTATTATCTCGAAAAAGAGCCAAAAGCAAAAAGCGGTTTTGATGTAAAATTTGTTGAACTTTTTAAAAACCAAAACTACTATGGCATTTATGCTTTGTCAGAATCAGTTGACCGAAAACAATTACAACTAAAAGAACATGAAGACAAAATTATTTTAGGAGAATTGTTTAAGGCAGAATCATATGAAGGTGCACCAGCTTTTCAAAAAGTACCCGAATATGACAATCTTTTTCCACATTGGGGCGGATTTCAAATGAGATACCCAATGATAGATTACCGTGCTCATTGGAATGATTTGGCAATTCTTTCCAATTTGGTTGTAAAAGGGTCAGATGAAGAATTTATGGAAAAAATCGAATCGCAAATACACATCGGTAATACCATTGATTATTACCTTTTGGTAAACCTATTTAGATCAACAGACAACCTTGGTAAAAACTATTTCTTAGGTAGGTATGATAAAGCGGAACCCTATTTTTTTGTTCCTTGGGATTTAGACGGCGTTTTCGGAATCATTCAAGAGGGCAAGCGTATACCTACTACTAATGATATTTTAAGCAACGGTCTTTTTGATAGATTACTCAAATTGAACCCGAATGGTTACCAAGATAAAGTCAAATTAAGATGGAAGGTTTTACGGGAATCTAATTTTAGCAATCAAGAACTTACGAAAAGTATAGCTAAAATTTATGATCAGTTTACAGCAGAAAAATTATATGACCGTGAACAATTAGCATGGCCTAGCAATTTAAATAATGAGAATCACTACGAATATTTAAAAAAATGGCTAAATGACCGATTGCTATTTCTAGATGCTCATTTTAAAAACTTGTAATTAGAGCGGGGTGGGTCGTTTTGATTAATCTCGCCTATCGTCAATGATAAATTCTTTGCCATTTTCAATAAGTAAGCCTTTCGTTTTACCAGAGAATTTTTTATATCCGTGAGGTACATCAATTCGAATAACTTTGGATTCAAAATCACTTGATATTTTTTCTACAATAGTGTGTCCCACTACCATCATTTTCGAATCATAATAAGTTAAAATCGCGTCAAGTTCTGAGGGTTTAATTTTTGTATAATTCAAACTAGCCATAGCAAGACCTCTATACCAAAAAGGACCTTTTGAGCCATATAAGAAATTAGTCTTCTTTGTTTCAACATCTTCTGACCCGTGAAACTTTGAGCGGACGATTTGATTAATTTCGGCTAATGTCAATTCAAATGCCAATAACTCATGGCTCAAACCTCCATGAACAAATAAATAATCGCCAATTTTTTCAATAACGTTCTTTGTGGCCAACCATTGACCTAATTCTGAATTTTCAGAAAACATATACTTAATCGCTTTGTTTTTATCCTTTTCACCACTAATTTCTTGTGCTACTTTGATATATTTATCTCTATTGTAATTATGTTTTCCTTGAAAATTAAGTACTTCATGATTACCCAAAATAAAATGAACTTGTCCACCATTCAATCGGGCTTGATCTTCCATCTTGTAAATAAGCCACAATACTTGAGTAACATTCTTTCCTCGATCTACAAAATCACCGACAAGAACTAAATGGCCATTACCAAAAATCCAATTATGGTTTACATCAATCACCTTATTAGCATATAAAAAACCAGCAAAAGCGTCATACTTGCCTTCGATATCAGAAATTACGACCATTTTTTCAGGCAAATCATATTCGCTTTCAGGAATTTCATAATTAGAATTTATGGACACATAAAATTCATTCGCATCTAAATTGTCTGCTCGTACAACCAAAGAATCTAACCCAAACTTTTCTTGTTTAATGAGTTTATTTTCAGAATTTACCCAATACACGGTATCATGAACTATATACGGCCCATCCTTACCATTAAACAGTATAGACTTGTCATCTTGTAATTTTAATAAAGAATCTTTATTGGAAAGAACTTTAGCTTTTTGATTTTTTGAGCTTTCAGTTTGTTGCGCATATCCTGTAACGCAAAAAAAGTATACGAAGACCGCGAATGACCGACTAAGGGTTGAACCAAATAGTATTTTAAAGAATTGTTTCATTCGTTAAATATCTCTGAGCTATGTGGAGGCATACGTAAATTTAGACAAAATATTGTTTTAGCTTGAACGAGTATGAAGTATTCAATAAAAATTGAATCCCACTTGAAAGCAGTATTTTTTAATACTTTTGATTTGTAAATTTTCTAAATGCCAACCCAATTACAGAAACTTTTTACGAAATTCATAAAGTGGCGGTATAAAAACATCTCCAATAAAACCTTTACCCACATTTTAGCTGTTGCGGCAGGATTGCTGGCCGGTCTTGCATCTGTTACGCTTAAAAATCTTACCTTTTTTATTCAATCTTCACTTGAAGACGGTATTGTATTTTCAAGTAATCAACTGTATTTTATACTTCCTATAATCGGTTTGACTTTGGTTTTTGTTTACGTGAAATTCGTTCACAAAGAAAAGTTAGAACATGCCGTTTCATCTATTTTATTTGCTTTGAGCAAAAAAAAGGGCGTAATCGATTTAAAGAAAATTTACACCCCGCTAATAACAGCACCTCTTACTGTTGGTTTCGGTGGGTCTGTTGGTCTTTTAGGCCCTGCTGTTTCTTCAGGATCGGCAATCAGTTCTAATCTAGGTCGGGTACTTCATGTGAATTCAAAAACGCGTTCTTTATTAATTGCATGCGCATCTGCAGGTGCCGTGGCTTCTATATTTCAATCGCCCATTGCCGCTATAATTTTTGCTGTTGAAATCTTTAGTATTGATTTTACAATGCTTTCCATGCTTCCGCTTTTATTAGCCTCTATTTCAGGGGTACTTACCTCCTATTTTTTTCTGGGGAATGAAGTGCTTTTCGATTTCAGTCTAAGTGATAATTTTGAAGTCAAGGATACCTTGTTTTATGTTTTATTAGGCGTTGGCACAGCAGTAGCGTCGATTTACTTTACCAAAATGTACTTTGCAATTCTAAAATTATTCGAGCCTTTGAGAAGTCCGAAATACCGTTTGCTTGTTGGCGGAATTGCTATTGGCATCATGCTATATTTTATACCCCCTTTATACGGTGAAGGCTTTAGTTTTATAAGCGACCTATTAGATGGTAATCACTTATCAGCCCTTGGCTCCACACCCTTTGATGACTATTTGAGTAATATTTGGGTGGTGATTGCATTACTTTTCGGAATCACAGTCTTTAAAGCGATTGCAATGACCACCACCTTTGCTGCTGGCGGTGCAGGTGGAATTTTTATCCCTACTATGGTTATGGGAAGCGCCTTGGGTAATGTTGTAGCCAAAGTCATTAACAATTTAGGCCTAGGCTTCGCAGTATCAGAAAGTAATTTTACACTTATTGGAATGGCTGGCTTAATTGCTGGAGTACTTCATGCTCCCCTCACAGCTATATTCTTGATTGCTGAAATAACTGGTGGTTATGAGCTTTTTGTCCCATTAATGATCACCGCAACGATATCATACTTAATCACCAAAAACACTCTAGATCATAATATTTATACAAAAGAGTTAGCAAAGCAAGGCGCTTTACTGACCCATGACAAAGATGAAAATGTATTAACCATAATGCAGTTAGATGATGTTATTGAGCAGAACTTTAAAACGATTACTCCAACCATGTTTTTAGGAGAAATGCTTCACGAAGCTGTTTCACAATCTACCCGAAACTTATTTCCCGTAATTGATGAAAATGAAGCTTTGGTAGGTATCGTGTTACTTGATGATATTCGCGAGTTTATGTTTGAAACTTCGCTTTATCGTACCACCACAGTTTCTACCTTTATGCATGCAGCACCTGAATATATTTTCTACGAAAAAGATACGATGCAACAAGTAATGAAAAAGTTTCATAATAGCGCAGCTTGGAACCTCCCTGTTATTAAAGAAGGGAAATACTACGGTTTCGTTTCAAAATCAAAACTACTTACTGCCTATCGTAAAGAATTGATTAATTTTACACAATAATATCAGAAGAAAATAGAATAAAGACTTCTCTTTGCTCTAATCTCTTCCATCTATTTTATTTTTGAAAATGAGATACTTTATTCTCTTTATCGTTTTAGCCTCTTTAGGTCTAATACTCTATGGTTATAATTTAGATGCATCTCAAGAAGCCTTGTCCCACAAATTTATTGGTTCTGGAACCATTGGACTTTTTTTAATTGCAATGCCATTATTCCTATACACGGAAAGTAAAACCCGGAACTTCAAAGATTATATGTTGACGGATGATAGCGTTCGAAAAATGCAAGGTAAGCCCCCTAAAAAAAAGGGGGATCTTAACTGAGATTCCGTTTTTGAATGAAGAATTTTTTTAGCAATTCAGACGCTTCATTAGCCAAAACGCCACCTTCTATTTTTGTTTTTGGATGCAATTTGGTTTCCAAAGCCCCACAACCTCTTTGGGGATCTTCAGCAGCATAGATAATTTTTGAAATCTGACTCCAGTATAATGCCCCTGCACACATTTGACAAGGTTCTAAGGTAACATACAAGGTACACTCTTTAAGGTATTTACCTCCTAAGAAATTGGCTGCTGCTGTAATGGCTTGCATTTCAGCATGCGCGGTAACGTCAGTTAGCTGTTCTGTTAAATTGTGAGCTCTGGCAATAATTCGATCTTGAACGACAATCACAGCACCAATAGGCACTTCACCCTTTTCAAAGGCAGCTTCAGCTTCTTGCAAAGCCTTTTTCATAAAATAGGTGTCATCGAAAGGTAAAATCATAAACGTAAAAATACAATTTTAAGAACGCTATCAAAGCTTCTAAAAAATGATTTTATAGTACTTTTGTTGCTTCGAATGAACTTACTAAAACAAATTAACTCGCCCTTAGACCTTCGCAAACTACATTCAAGCGATCTATCAAAACTCGCGCAAGAACTTCGCGATTTTATAATTGATATTGTAGCGACTAAAGAAGGGCATTTAGGCGCAAGCTTAGGGGTTGTTGAACTTACTATTGCGCTCCATTATATTTTTGATACTCCAAATGACAAACTTATTTGGGATGTAGGTCATCAAGCCTACGGACATAAAATTTTGACCGGAAGAAAAGAAATTTTTAATACTAATAGGCAGTTAGGTGGTATAAGCGGTTTTCCAAAAATAAGCGAAAGTGAGTATGATGCTTTTGGAACAGGGCATAGTTCTACTTCGATTTCGGCAATTTTAGGAATGGCCATCGCTTCAAAATTAAAAGGTGTAATGAGTAGACAGCATATTGCAGTTATTGGCGATGCTTCTATTGCAAGCGGAATAGCCTTTGAAGGCTTAAATCATTTAGGAGTTACGGATGCTAATGTACTAGTTATTCTCAATGACAATGCCATCGGAATCGATCCTAGTGTTGGTGCCTTAAAAAAATACCTCACCAATGTCAAGAAAGGAACTGCTAAGGATGAAAACCTCTTTGAATGTTTAAATTTTGATTATTCTGGCCCGATTGATGGCCATGATCTAAATGTTTTAATTTCAGAATTAAAACGACTAAAAACAGTTTCTGGGCCTAAACTTTTACATATCATAACTACGAAAGGAAAAGGCTTAAAACAGGCTGAAGAAAATCAGGTTACTTATCACGCCCCGGGTAAATTCAACAAGGAAACTGGAGATTTACTACCTAAAAATTTAAAAGATCAACCCTTAAAATATCAAGATATTTTTGGTTTCACCATCGTAGAGCTAGCGAAGCAAAATAAAAAAATTGTTGGTATTACCCCAGCCATGCCCACAGGCAGTTCTTTAAAATATATGATGAAAGAACTACCTGATCGCGCTTTTGATGTAGGTATTGCTGAGCAACATGCAGTTACTATGGCTGCTGGTATGGTAAATGAAGGCCTAGTTCCGTTTTGCAATATCTACTCCACTTTTTTACAGCGTGCTTACGATCAAGTAATTCATGATGTGGCTTTACAAAATCTACCTGTTATTTTTTGCTTGGATCGTGCTGGTCTGGTAGGCCAAGATGGTGCTACCCATCATGGGGTCTATGATATCGCATATTTACGCTGCATACCTAACCTCATCATTTTCGCACCTCTTAACGAAACTGAATTACGTAATATCATGTATACGGCACAATTAGGACTTGAAAAGCCCATAGCTATACGATATCCAAGAGGAAAGGGTGTTCAAAAGAAGTGGAAAACACCTTTTGAAAAAATTGAAATTGGTACGTCTACGACCCTTAAAAAAGGGACTAAAATAGCTGTTTTATCTATCGGGCATATTGGAAACAAAGTAGCTAAAGTAATAGAAGAAATAGGAAATCCAATGGAAATAGGACATTACAATATGCGCTTTATAAAACCATTTGACGAAAAACAGTTAACGTCGATTTTAGATTCCTATGATCAAATTATAACTATTGAAGATGGTTGCAAATTAGGTGGTTTTGGTAGCACAATCTTAGAATTCGCAAACAGTCTTCACAAAAAAACACCAATTCATATTTGTGGCATTGATGATACATTTATCGAACATGGCACTTCTGATGAACTTTATAAACTTACCGGGCTTGACTCCGAATCTATAAAAACAAAACTAAAATCTATTTTGAATGAATATTAAATTGCTAAAAACCCAATTCTGTATTTTAATTAGCATCATTGCAATTCAATCAGTTCAGGCACAAGACTCCATCCCAAATCCTCAAAAAACTGACTCTCTAATTATAGCTCCAATAGTGATTGATACAACCGCTATGGACACTATCGTAATTAGAAGGACTCAGCCTAGGGTTAAACCAAAAGCGAAGAGTGTGCATATACTCAATACCACCATTTCATTCAAAAAAACAGAACCTTTATCAGAAGCTTATAAAAAGTTTGAGGTGCCAACTTTCTGGCAAAGTGTAAATCTTGTTGGGCTTAATTTTAGCCAAGCTGCCTTCGTTAATTGGAACGCGGGTGGAAATAATTCAATTTCAGCCCAAGCAAACGCACGCTTTGAGCGTAATTACAAATTTAGATATTTTCAATGGGAAAATATTTTAGAAACGCGATATGGTATTAACCTTCAAGAAGGTCAAAAAATAAGAAAAACAGATGATGCTATTCGATTAAGTTCAACCGTGGGTTATCGCAGAGATACGATTAGTAATTGGTACTACTCCGTGAAAGCAAATTTCAATACACAATATACCGATGGGTTTAAATATCCAGATCGAGAAACTCCTATTTCCAGGGTTATGAGCCCAGGTTATTTTTTCTTGGGTGCAGGTACTTCCTATATTTCTGAAGACAGAAAATTAAACGTTTATATTTCACCATTAACTCAAAAAGCAACTTTTGTATTTGACCAGGCTTTGGCTGATAAGGGCTCTTTTGGTGTGGAAAAAGCGGTTTTAGATGCTAATGGAAATATAGTTGAACGCGGTAAAAATATTTTTTTAGAAGTTGGATTTTTAGTAACCAACAATTGGGAAACCCAACTCATGGAAAACATTGCGCTGAAACATAGACTTAATGTCTATACTGATTATATACGAAGTTTTGGTAATATCGATATCGATTGGGAACTTAATGTCAACCTGAAAGTCAATAAATATATAGTTACCAACCTTGGCACACATATCATTTATGATGATGATATTCTTTTTGACCCTGTTAAAAATGATGCCGGAGTCGTGATCAATGAAGGAAGACCTAAATTACAATTCAAACAAGTATTAGGCGTAGGCATAGCTTATAACTTTTAAAGAATGTCAACCTGAGCACAGTCGAAGGGCTAGGAACATCTTAGCTTGTAGTCCTGCGACTGCGTTCAGGGTGACAGCTTAGATAATTGAACTTTTTTAACTCGTAACTCCGAACTCATAACTTTTCAAAGCTGTTTCCCCATAATTTTGTTATGAATATGAACTGCAGCGCTATCAGAAAGGCTTGCCACATAACAGCACGAATTCAATAATATTTGAGAAAGTGAAATATCTGTTCTTCTATAAAACTCTGGCAAGGTTCTCATCATCAACTTGTCGTAATTAGATGCATTATTTTCTTTCTCGCGAACTAAAGCTGTTATATAAACATCTAAAATATCAGAGATAATCTTGTACCCTGCTATTTCTTTTTCAATTACTTCTTGCGATTGATAAATTCGCTCAACACTCAAAGAAATAATGTCGGTTATCTGTGCCTCATATTTGCTTTTATCTAGTAAGGAGACATTGAAGCTTCCGTCAAGAATAGCTTCTTCATTCGCTATAAAAACATCAATGACATCTTGAATTAATGTTCCAATGGCCAAAGCCCTCAGATAACTAAGGCGATCTTCTTTGTATTTTAGAGAATTATACTTATTGGTATTTATAGAGTCTTTTACTAATTTTATTAAGTATTCCAAAGCGTAATCTTCAGAAATCAGTCCTAGATTAATTCCATCTTCAAAATCAATAATCGTATAACAAATATCATCAGCAGCTTCAACCAAATAGGTCAACGGATGCCTTGAAAAACTAATGTCTTTTCCATCACGAGTTTGAATTAACCCAAGCTCTTCAGCTACTTCTTGAAAACTTTCTTTGTCAGATTGAAAGAATCCGAATTTTTTATCTGCAATATGCTTGGTCGGTTTTTTAGGACGTGATTCCTTCGGATATTTCATAAAAGCACCCAGAGTGGCATAACTTAAACGCAAACCTCCACCAACACCTTCTCGCGTTTCTGTTAGTAATTTAAAACCATTAGCATTTCCTTCAAAATCAATAATATCTTGAAACTCTTTTTCTGAAAGAAGCGATTTATATTGCTGCCCATTTCCATTTTTGAAATACTCACCAATAGCTTTCTCTCCACTATGACCAAATGGTGGGTTTCCAATATCGTGTGCTAAAGCTGCGGCAGCAACAATGGCTCCAAAATCGTTAAACTGGTACCCATGCATTTCTTTCAAATGTGGATGTTTTTCTAACAGTTTTTTTCCGGCGATTCTGCCTAAACTTCTACCAACTACCGAAACTTCTAAACTGTGCGTCAATCTTGTATGTACAAAATCAGTTTTTGAAAGGGGAATCACTTGTGTTTTATCCTGTAAACTGCGAAACGCCGATGAAAAAATGATACGATCGTAATCTACTTCAAAACCTAATCGCGTTTCATCTTGCTCTTTTCGCAATCGTTTATGTGTATCGCCTTGGCGTTTTAAGGATAGAAGTTGTTCCCAATTCATGATTTTCATTTAAAGTGGCTGCAAGATACAGAATTTTGCTAGTCTCGATGAACATTGACCCCGGGACCAAGTACTTAACTTTAAGTTAATGTAGTAACGTTTAGGTAACTCTTTTACAATATCGATTTAACATACGGGTAACTCGACTTTTACAATGAGCTAGTTTCTTTGCACTGGTATTTAAAGTCAAACATAGTAAAACAAAAATGAGAAGAATTTTAACCATACTACTCTTTGTAGTATTAGCACAAGTAAGTGCGCAAGAAACAGGAAGCATAGTGGGTGTCTTAACAGACAAAGATTTTAACGATGACCCATTAGCTTTTGCTAATATTTTAATTGAAGGAACCACTAAAGGAACTACATCAGATTTTGACGGTCTTTATGAAATTGCGAATTTAGCACCAAGTACCTACACTGTAATCTACAGTTTCTTAGGATACGAAACGATTACTCAAAAAGACATTATTGTTGAAGCAGGAAAATTAACCAAAGTAGATATTAGTCTTTCTGCTGCAACTGGCGTTGAACTAGAAGAATTCGTAGGTACAGGTACTACCAAAAAAGAATCGGAAACAGCATTATTACTAGATCAAAAAAATGCAACTGTTGTAAAAGAAAGTATTGGTGCTCAAGAACTTTCTTTTAAGGGTATAAGCGATGCCGCAGGTGCGGTAAATAAAATTTCAGGAGTTTCAAAACAAGAAGGTGGAGGTAATGTTTATGTTAGGGGACTCGGAGATAGATATCTGAACACAACCTATAATGGACTTCCAGTACCTTCAAACAACATTGAAAAAAAGAATATTGACTTGAATCTCTTTTCTTCTGATGTTATTCAAAACGTTGGAGTTAGTAAAACGCATGCGGCAAATTTTTACGGAGATTTCGCTGCAGGTAACGTTGATATTACGTCTAAAGAGCATACTGGTGACTTCTTTCTTGATGTTGAATTAGGCACTACGGTAAACACAAATGCAGCGGGCACCAACTTCGTAAAAAGTGAAGGAACAGGATATTTCGGATTTTATAATAGGTACCAAAACAATCCGTACGCGGTGCTTTTATCTCATGGAGTTGATGCTATTCCCTCAGAGGGTAATACAGGACTAAATGGAAGTTTAGCATCTGGAAAATCTTGGAATATTGGAGAATCATCTCGATTAAGCGTTTTCGCTACAGTAGCATTCGGCAATACCTTCGAATTCCGCGAAGGACCTGCTGTTGACTATACAACTGTTGAAAAGAAACGATTTCCAAATTCGGAAGAATACGAATACGGAAGAAATACGACCGCAATGGCAAACATCGTTTATCGCATCAATGATAAACATAAAATAAAATACAACTCGCTTTTCATTAACGATGCAACAGATCAGGCTTCCTATTACGGAACCAAAGGTTTGGGTACGAATCGCGATGCCATTCTTGACACCGATCGTGGTTTTTATCAATCAAACATACAGTTCAATCAAGATATGATTTTTGTAAATCAACTTCTTGGCACAAGTACTTTAAGCGAAAAACTAAAATTAGACTGGGGTGTTGGTTACAATTCTGTTCTGGCGCGTCAACCCGATCGTAAACGTATTTCAGTAGAACGTTATGATCTTGAATTAGATGGCGACGACAACACTAACGGATCTTTCTTTAGTAACATCGCTTATGATAATCAAAGATACTTTCAAGATATTGAAGACACCGAATTGAATGCACGTATTAATCTGTCATACAATGTATCAGAAAAACTAGACTTCAATTTCGGCTATAATGGTCGAAAGAAACAAAGAACTTTTGAAAATATACGTTACGGCTATGACTTTATTGAACCTAATACGCCCGTTGGAGATGTTAGAGATTTAGATGATGTTTTTACCCAACAAAACCTTGGAACTGTATTCAATACTGTTGTATTTAATGGATTGGATCCTCAAAACGGATTAGGAAATGTTAACCTGCCCGGACAATTTGAAAACACCTATGAAGGAAACCTTAATGTTCATGCGCTTTATTTAGATGGTGTATACAAGTTGAATGAGAAGTTATCTGTTGTTCCTGGTTTAAGAGTAGAGCAATTCAATCAAGACATCACTTACGATGTAATTAACTTACCAGCTACAGACCCGGGTGAAAGAGATGCTAGCGAGTTTTTCTTTTTGCCAAGTTTAAATGTAAAATATGCTTTGAATGAAGATCAAAACCTTCGTTTTTCATTTAGTAGTACGGTATCAAACCCAGAATTTAAAGAAGTTGCTCCTTTTGTATATGAAGACGTAACCCAACGTATTGGCGGTAATCCAGAATTATTAAGTGACCCTGCATTTTCAAGAATATATAATGTAGACTTTAAATACGAGTGGTTTTTAAAGCCTAGTGAGTTGATATCAGTTGCTGCTTTTGCTAAAGCAATTAATGATCCCGTTAACCTCGTAGTAGCGAATGATGCAACTGGAACACAAAGATTCTTTAGAACTGGAGATCAAGCACAAGTATTCGGTTTAGAGGTAGAGGTTAGAAAAAATTTAATTTCTGATGAAGATGAGCAAAGTGTGCTTTCTACTGGAGTAAATGCTACCTATACGCATACACAGCAAGATCTTAAAGGCAGCAACGGAATTTTCTCTACTACTTTCGATAGGGATTCAGATCAGCTACAAGGTGCATCACCTCTTTTAGTAAATGCCGATGTTAGCTATCGCCCCACTTTCGGAAATTACAAGCCTGTGGGCAATCTGGTTTTCTCTTATTTCTCAGACCGAATTGATGCTTTAGGTTCCGGGCAGTTAGGAAACATTATTGAAAAAGGGGTGCCAACACTTGATTTTATCTTAAAGAATAATCTAACGGAAAAAATAGAATTAAACGCAAGTTTCAAGAACCTATTGAATCCACAAATTGAGCGGGTTAGAGAAGTTGAAGGTGGCGACATTGCACTTTCAAGCTATAAAAGAGGTCTTAATATTGGTTTCCAACTTAAATACAAATTTTAATCAATTACTAACGAACAATTAAATCACAACTCATGAAAACAATTAAATCTCTTTTAAGCTTTTTCGCAATTGCTATTATTTTAGTTGGTTGCGCTGCAGATGATACAGCAGATGTATTTATTGAAAATCCTACCGGTGTAGATCCTACCCCAGTTACTGATGCTACTGAAATAGGTGGCACACTTACCGAAAACCTAACTTTAGAAACAGATACTGAATACCAATTAACAAGTGCCTTAATCGTTCCTGCTGGGCTTACGCTTACCATAAACCCTGGCGTTGTTATTAAAGCAATTGCCGGTGCAGATGTTTATGTCGCAATATTACAAGATGGAAAAATAATGGCTGAAGGAACGTCTAGCAACCCGATCGTTTTCACTTCCGGTTCTTCAACGCCTAATGCTGGCGATTGGGGAGGTCTTATCCTTTTAGGAAAAGCACCGATCAACTCCGTTACTGGTGGCGACGCTACATCTACCTCTGAAATTGGTGGATTACCTTATGGTGGTAGCCTATCGAATGATAATTCTGGTGTCATAAAATACTTTCGTATCGAATATTCAGGAGGAGCTGCTGACGCGTCCTCTGAAAACAATGGCTTTTCCTTCTATGGTGTAGGTAACGGTACAACTATCGAATACATACAAGCTTTTGAAGGCAAAGATGATGGTGTTGAGTTCTTTGGTGGAACGGTGAATGCTTCATTTGTTTCAGTAATAGGTTCACAGGATGATTCTATCGATTGGACGGAAGGTTTTACTGGTACATTGACCAATGTTTACGTAGAACACGGACAACAACATGACAAAGGTATTGAAGGTGATGGGTTTAATACGGATATAGGAAACAACGCTGATCCAATATTTTGGTCTGCCCCTACTATCAATAATTTAACGATCAATGGAAATGGTTCATCAAACGATAATGAAGCAGTTAGATTAAGAGCTGGAACACGAGCACTTTTCACAAATGTACTTTTATCTGGCTTTGCCGAAGGTTTTGATTTAGATAGTGATGGTGCAGATAGCCCAACAGGTCAAGGAGTTCTTGATGGCGATACAGGAGTAACCGATATTAATTTTGAAGATGTACTTGTAAATCTTAAAAATGATACTGGAGAAACTTTTGGTGAAGCAGAATTCTTTACAGGAATTGGTAACGGAACTGGAGCAGACTATGCTAGCTGGAGTACAGGCTGGACTCGCAACTAATTAAAGATGTTTGATTGGGCTATGAACTAGTCTTGATTAAATACCGCTGAAAACCCTGCTAAATAGCGGGGTTTTCTTTTGAATAAAACTAATCTGATCGATTCTAAATGCAGATAACTTAACCTTTTTATTACTAACAATTAATCTGTACTTAACTATAAGTTTACATAGACTTCTTTTCTTTGTTACAAATAATATTTCAGTACATGAAAAATATTCTTTTTATTGGTTTGTTTCTTTTTTCTGCAGGCTTGTTTTCACAAAACCTTGGCGGAATAAGAGGAAATGTATCTGACATAAGCATGAACAACGAACCATTATTAATGGCTAATGTTCAAGTTAAAGGACATGAAGTAAATGCTCAAACCAACTTCAACGGCAATTTTGAAATTACAAATCTTACTGCTGGAACACACACTTTGGTCATTAGTTATTTAGGCTATGAAACTATAGAAGTTCCGGTAACGATTAACGAAAATGCTGTTAGCACTATAATTGCAAATTTAAGTGCTTTACAATTTGACCTAGACGATGTGGCTGGAATAGATACGGCCTCAACAACTGAAGAAGACTTTTCTTCAGCTAGTGAAAAAAGTCCAAGAAAATAATTTTAAACTTTTTGAATAAAAAAAGACCCACTATGTAGTGGGTCTTTTTTATTTGATATAAAATTATATGTTTAATTACGGCTTACGATACCCTCTGTATTTTTAGATTCATTTACAGCAGCGATTACGTTTTCACTGTATTCAACTTCTTTAAGAATGTCATTAGACCAAAATAACCATTTTCCGGTTTTGACACCATTTTCGTAAGAACCTACAGTTATTGTTTCGCCCTTTTCATTATAACTCAACCATTCACCATGCAATTGCTTCTTTAAATTGAAAGTACCTTTTTGACTTATCTCTCCATTCGCATGAAAGTAGGTAGCCTCAATTAAATTGGTTTCTTTATTCAATTTCATCTCTGGTTTTGCTTGCGCAAAAGAAGCAGCTGAAACAAATAGTAGGGTGAGTATTAAAATTGTCTTTTTCATGATTGCTTTATTAATAAGTATGATACAAATATATATAAAATTTACGTTAAATGACCTTTTACTTAACATTAAATTTACATTGAAAACGAATCAAAATCCAAATTATTACAAATACAACATAAATTTTATTCGATATTTAGAGGGCTTAAAGATAAATTATGAATAAAATTTGAAGTATCTATTTTTATTTATCGTTTCCCGTTATTTTTTACTTGTATGAATTTCATAACGTTAAATTAACCTTTAAGCTGATTTATAGTAGCATTTTTGTATTTGACCTATTTCTAGGTGAACTATTTTTAATTTTTAGTGGAAGAGAACATTTACCTTTTTATGATTATTGCGCTAGCTGTGCTTGCCATCACCGACTTGGTCGTGGGTGTAAGTAATGATGCTGTTAATTTTTTAAATTCGGCAATTGGTTCTAAGGCTATTTCTTTCAAAACAATAATGATTGTTGCTAGCGTTGGAATTGCCTTTGGTGCAATGTCTTCTAGCGGCATGATGGAAGTGGCTAGAAAAGGTATTTTCAACCCTTCAGAATTTGTCTTTGCCGAAATCATGATCATCTTTATGGCGGTAATGATTACCGATATTCTCTTGCTCGACTTTTTCAACACCTTAGGAATGCCAACTTCTACAACGGTATCAATCGTATTTGAACTTTTAGGTGCTGCTGTGGCCATTTCATTGATTAAAATTTCACATACTGGTGGGGGTTTTGATGAACTTAGTAATTATATAAATACTGAAAAAGCTACCGAAATCATTTTAGGTATTCTACTTTCTGTTGTCGTTGCATTTACGGTCGGAGCAATTGTGCAATTCGCTTCACGAATGTTGATTTCATTTAAATTTAACGAAAGACCAAAATGGGTGGGAGCCTTGTTCGGAGGCTTTGCCATTACATCTATTATTTATTTCATCATTGTTAAAGGCTTAAAAAGCGCTTCAATTTTTAGTCCGGAAATACTTGGCTTTATAGGTGAAAATCCGGAGTTATTTCTTCTTGGAAACTTTTTGGTTTGGACATTGTTTTCATTTATAGTCAGCAGTTTTCTTAAAATTAATATTTATACACTAATTATTGTTTTAGGCACCTTCGCACTAGCAATGGCATTCGCTGGCAACGATTTAGTTAATTTTATTGGAGTACCCCTAGCAGCATTAGAATGGTTCAATTCTTGGTCAGACTCAGGCATCGCTGCTGCCAACTATACCATGGAAAATCAACCCGTTCGCACACCTACCCTACTTCTTCTGGCTTCAGGTTTTATTATGGTGATTACGCTTTGGTTTTCGTCTAAAGCTAAAAATGTTGTAAAAACAAGTGTTGACTTATCAAGACAAGACGAAGGGGATGAACGTTTTCAACCTAATTTTTTATCGCGACAAATCGTAAAGTTCACTATTCAAACCTCGGAAAATATGGGCAGAATACTACCTAAAACTTTGCTTGAAAAAATTGATTCACGCTTTGAAAAACCTTATGTGTATATACCTAAGAGCAGGGTTCAAGATTTACCAGCGTTTGACTTAGTTAGAGCTGCTGTAAACCTAATGATTGCTAGTGTGCTCATCTCTATTGCCACGTCAATGAAGTTGCCACTATCTACCACCTATGTGACTTTTATGGTTGCCATGGGCACCTCTTTAGCAGATCGCGCTTGGGGACCAGAAAGTGCCGTTTATAGAGTTGCAGGAGTGCTTAACGTAATTGGAGGTTGGTTTTTTACAGCGTTCAGCGCCTTTACCGCTGCTGCAATAATCGCCTACATCATACACTTAGGAGGTATTTTGGCGATTGGTGTTCTTTTGGTGATCGCTTTTCTGTTAATAGGTAGAAACTATCTTTCTCACAACAAAAAAATGAAGAAGACGAAATTAGAAGAAAAGTTACATAAATCTGAAAGTAATTCTATTATCGGTCTTATTGAAGAAAGTTCTACAAATATGTCATTGGCCATCGAGCGTGCAAAAAAGATTTACAAGCAAGCAATGGACGGACTTTCAAAACACGACATTGACCGATTAAAAAAGAGTAAAAAAGGAATTAGTAAACTGGATCGTGAGGTTGAAGATCTTCGAGGAAACATTTTCTATTTTATTAAAAATTTAGACGAGTCTAGTATTGGAGCTAGTAACTTTTATATTACGGCCTTAAGTTATTTACAAGACATGACTCAGTCTATAGAATATATTTCTAAAGCCAGCTATAAACACGTAAATAACAATCATAAGAAATTACGATTCAACCAGATTAAAGACCTCAAAGAGACCGATCAATTTATTGATGAACTTTTTACTGAAATAAAAATAATTTTTGACACTAAGGCTTACGATAAGCTAACCAAAATTATTATGAGTAAAGAAGAATATATGGCGACATTAGATCAAAAAATTAATAAGCAAATTGAGCGAACACGAGATGATGAATCTAGTCCAAAAAATACGGCTCTTTATTTTAGTCTTTTATTAGAGACAAAAGATTTACTAAAAGCTACGATGAGTTTACTAGAAACATATGACGAACATATCAATGTAAAAACACTTTAATAATTTAAAATGAGTGCCAGAATAGGTTTAGCTTTTCTTTTATTAGTATTTTCTCAAAGTAACGCACAAGAACTTACAGGAACACAATTACTTGAAAAATCGATCTCATATCACGATCCAAATAATAATTGGTCTTCCTTTAAAGGAAATCTAGGCATTACCATGAGTATGCCTGACGGAAAGAAGCGTGTTAGTGATATTGTTCTTAATCTTCCAAAAGAATATTTTCAGCTTACGTCTACAAAAGATGGTATCGTTTTAAAACAAACGCTTCATAAAGGAAAATGTGAACTCATGATCAACGGAAGTGCTGAGATATCAGAAGAAGATAAAAAAACGCATCGCTTGACCTGTGAAAGAGCAACTATGTTTAAAAACTACTACACGTATCTCTATGGGTTACCCATGAAGTTGAAAGACCAGGGCACCATCATTACATCAAAAACAGAAAAGAAGATATTTAAAGGCAAAGAATATTTGGTATTGAAAGCTAGCTATGAAAAAGAAGTAGGCGAAGACATTTGGTATTTTTATTTTGATCCAAAAACCTATGCCATGGAAGTATATCAATTTTTTCATGATGAATCAATGAACGATGGAGAATATATTTTGTTAACCGAAGAGGAAGAAGTTTCAGGTATTAAAATACCAAAAACCAGAGCTTGGTACTATAATAAAGATGATAAGTATTTAGGAACCGATGTTTTAACGAAGGCCTCATCTATTTAATGCGCTTTTTATAGCAAGTATTGTACACCGAGTAATTAAACGTTTTTGTCGAAAAATCTTTAATTCAACTTTTTATTGTCACCATCTTTCAAATTATAGCATTAAATTGTTTCAATTCTATTAGTACATATGAAAGCCTCCCCTGTAAAACAAATTCCTATTTCAATTCATGATCTTGACATTGGAAAATTCACCTTTTATCCAAATATTATTGTGTGTGAATTCAAAGAAGGCGTACATGTAGATTTTGAAAATGCCGCTTATCCAATTCAGCTAGCGCAGATGGAGTTGGGAAGCGAAAAGCCAGTTATTTATATATCACATAGAAGCAATTCCTATTCTTGGAACCCAGTTCAATATCGTGACGTTATTCAGCTGTTTCCAAATTTTAAAGGCTTTGCGATTGTCGCCCAAAATAAAAGAAGACGAATGATTGCTCGCCTTGAACGATTGTTTGTCAAAAAACCAATTCGTGTATTTGATAATATGGATACCGCTATTGAATGGGCCGAAGACTTCTTAACGCGCCTAGACTAATTAATGGGTGCACCCACTAGTTGCAACGTTATTTTGTAAATATCTTCCCTTTGCATTTTAGCTTTGAGCCAAGCATAAAAACTCATCACAAAAATATCTTCTTGTTCTTTTTCCAACCAATCAAATGAATGCTCAACTTCATCTTTAAAATCTGACGAAATAACTGCTACTGGGTTTTCATAATAGCGATTGACTAAATTCATAAAAGTTAAAACCCGCTGTTCTCCTATTTCACCAAGAAATTTTGCAAATCTTCTTTTAAAACTAAGCAATCTTCCGAAGACTAAATCCAACTTATCCATTTCTATTAATAATAGTATTTCGATAATGTTCTTTTTTATAACCCAAATCTTTCCCGTCTTTTTCTCATACCAAACATCACTATGATATAATGCTCTTAAATTTTGATAGGCTAAGGCAAATTCACTTTGTTGAAACATACACATTACCAAAAGCAACTTAATATCTAAGGCTTCATTTTTGAATTTAGTTAGCAAAGGTATAGCCAACTTTGCTTTGCCTGTATAATTTAGATTTAAGGCTTTTATTATGACCAATTTTACCAAAAATCGTTTGTACAAATTCCGATTCCCTTTTTTCATCTCTATTTCCATTTTGTTAGCAAATTTGATGGAGCGCTCAAATTTCTTATTTCTGAAATGGGTTATTGCCAAAAAATTCAAAATGCTAATATGATAAAACCGATGTTTGTCTTTAAAGTCTCCTTTTTGTTTGATAATCTCATATGTCTGCAGCATAAAAGGAGCAATAGAATAATAATCACTTTGTAAGCGGGCTGCTGTTGCTGTTATTTCCATTAACTGAAAAAGAGACTTGTAGGTAAGGGCTGTATCTATTTTAATTTGAAATTTTGAAAAACTAGTTTGAATGAGTTCATAGATTGACCCATGATTCTCATGTTTTAGTTCAGATTTAATAACGGCGAGCGCTTTGTTAAGTCTAAAGTCTTGCTGATACAATCTCATATTTTCTTCTGCAGCCTGAATGCTTTCAGAAAAAATCAATCTACTATTCAAATGCGCATATTGAAGTTTAGTATGATAAATTTCGTTAAGAATCGAATACATATCGGTTAGCTTTGCAAATTTTTCAGCTCTTTCAAGAGTTTTGAATGCAATTTTATACTGTTTTCTTTCAAAGAAAATTCGACTTGCCAATAACAGTTTCAAAGTTTCAAGCTCTTCAGATGTCTCACCAGCAAAGCTATTGCTCGCCACAAAATCAATTAAGCTGTCTTGTAAGCGTTTACACAAAGCGTGATACGAATTCTTGGCGGGTTTTCCATAAAGCAACACATCAATATTTTCTGTTTTGCCTGCATCAATTAGCTTAAAAAGGGTAGTGTTTTTGGTGTCAGTTCGTCGATTTTTACGGCCCAAATGTAGTAGAAAATCTCGCTTCTCTTCTTCAGACAACACAGCAATTATAGCGATTAATCCTTTCATTTTAACATAAGTTATTTAAGGCAATTTACTTTATAATATAAGTGATATAATTAAAAAATTTAATTATTAATCATAAGTTTTATATAAATGTCGTATTTCAAATATCTTTTTACTACCCCATCTTTGCCTCATAATTGAAATTTAAAATATTATGGAAAATTCAATAGTAAACGACGAAAAAGAAAGAAGGGTAGTTGAAGAATTCAACGGTCGACCAACATCAGCATTTGTTTCAGCTTCTTGGATGGCCGTTCTGATCGGAATGGTTTCTTATTGCATTGGGCTTTGGAATGCCGTTATGGAACTCAATGAAAAAGGCTATTATTTTACCATTTTACTTTTCGGACTCTTCTCCGTAGTATCGGTTCAAAAAAGTGTTCGCGACCGGCAAGAAGGCATACAAGTATCAGACATGTATTATGGTATTAGCTGGTTTACTACCATAGCTGCTATAACCTTGCTCGTCATCGGCTTATGGAATGCTAATTTAGACCTAAGTGAAAAAGGCTTTTACGGCATGTCTTTTACGTTGAGCTTGTTTGCTGCAATAGCTGTTCAAAAGAATACGCGAGATATTCAATTTCTTGATAACAAAAAGCCTACGCTTTAAGAAAAAACAAAATCTATTTGGTTCAAAAGCGACTTTTTTAAAAAAGTCGCTTTTTGCTATTAGAATAAACCCAATACGAGCTCTTAAATTAAATTTCCTATTTTTAAAAGAACTAAACACATTTCATTTTAGATCTTCAAATTGAATATGCAAAACCTTCATTCAACCCTTTATAAATTGGTCTTGGTATTTTATTGCTTCATCTATATCTCATGTGAAGCACAACAGAATGGTTCAATTGAAATCATTGACCTTTCAAAAGATAGTACGAAGGTCTCTATTCCTTTTTATTCAGGTTTAATGGGTTATCATGCTTTTCGCATTCCTGCTATAGTAAAGTCGAAAAACGCACTCGTTGCATTTGCCGAGGGTAGAAAAAATTCTACTAGTGATTTCGGTGATATTGACTTGGTGTATAGACGTTCTTTAGATGAAGGGGGAACTTGGGAATCGCTTCAATTACTTTTCGACCAAGATACCCTAGCAGTTCAAAATCCTACACCCATATATGTGACTTCTGAAAACAAGATTATACTCTTATTCAATACAACGTCACAAAGCGAACATGATGTATTGAATAAAGATTATGATCTTACACGAGAACGAAAAGCTTTTGTAACTTCTTCCATTGACAACGGTAAAACATGGATGCCTCCAAAAGAAATAACTCGACAAGTAAAAGAAAAACATTGGCGTTGGCATTCTTTCGGTCCCGTGCATGGTATTGAACTAAAAATAGGCAAATACAAAGGCAGATTAGTTGCACCAGTAGCAATTAGTATTGCCAAAGGAAACAAAGCCTATTGCATGGCACTTGTATATTCAGATGATAAAGGAGCTACTTGGCAAATAGGCGCTGTAGATGAAAATTTAGAAGATGCGGTTTTAGCCAATGAAACTACTATTGTAGAATTAACCGATGGTCGTATTTACGTAAATACGAGAGATCAGAATGGAGGGTCATTTGAAAAAAATCGTGGAGAAACCTACAGTTTAGATGGCGGTCTTACTTTTTCTGGTGCTATTCTTGAATCTGACAAATTTCCAAGTCCAATAGTTCAGTCTGCGCTTTTACGTTGGAGTTTAGAAAGCGAAAACCAAAAAAATATGCTTGTGTTTTCAACACCGTCTCACTTAGATAAAAGATTAGATTTGGTCGTTATGACCAGCTATGACGAATCAAAAAATTGGAATACGCTATTTAAAATACATGATGGTGCATCAGCGTACTCTGATATGGTCAAACTCAATGCTGAAACGCTTGGTGTGATTTACGAAACCGATGATTACAAAAAGATTCGGTTTCGTCGAGTACTTATGAAGAATTGAAAACTATCTATAGAAGTTCATCTCGTCCATATATAACCAAACCGCATCTGGTAACATAGTTCGCACATTTTTACCCTCCTTATGATTCTTTCTGATAAATGTTGAAGAAATTTCCATAATAGGGGCTTTGACCTGATGTATTTTCGGATGATCACTAAATTGATGTTCTATTTTACCTTCAGAAATTCTAGGATACACGTATACATCATATCCTTCTAAAATTGCTTCGTAGTTTTTCCATTTATGAAAGCCTTTTAAATTATCTTCTCCCATGATCAAGCAAAAACTATATTCGCTACCATGTTTCTCCTCTAAATGCACCAAAGTATTTATGGTGTAATTAGGCTGTGGCAAATCAAATTCTATTTTACTAGGCTTAAGTTTTTTGAAGTCTTTAGTCGCTTCAAATACCATTTGATAGCGATGATGATTGTCTAAAAGGGTTTTCTTTATTTTAAACGGACTTTGAGGGGTAACTACAAACCAAATGGCATCTAAATCAGAAAACTCAACCATATGATTGGCTATGACCATATGCCCTATATGAATGGGATTAAATGTTCCGAAGTATAGGCCTATTTTTTTCACTATTTATTTTTTGATCGCCATTTCAATAAATTTGAAGAAGTTTATATTAGCTTTCATTTATTGCGCCAACATAATCAGCAACCAATTTATGGGCTTCTTTCAAGGCCACATCTAAATCATAGTTTTTTATGATTTTATCGAATTGCGGGGCAGTTGCTAGTTCTACAGAAGCTTTGGCAATACGCATATTGATCTTATCATCACTCTCGGTACTTCTCTTTTTTAGGCGAATTTTCAATTCATCAACACTAGGTGGTTTTACAAATACAGCCAAAGTCTGGTCTGGAAATTTTTTCTTTATTCGAAGTCCACCAGCTACGTCAATATCAAAAATTACATTTTTACCTTCTGCCCAAAGTCGTTCAACCTCACGTTTAAGTGTGCCATAAAAATTATCACGATACACTTCTTCCCATTCTAAAAAATCGTCATTCTTAATATGGTTTTTGAACTCTGATACCTTAATAAAGTAATAATGTTCTCCGTTTTTTTCTTTTCCACGCCTTGGTCTTGACGTAGCAGAAACTGAAAATGCTAAATTGAGTTCAGGTTGCTCCAAAAGATACCTAACAATGGTAGTTTTACCACTTCCTGAAGGCGCAGAAAAAATAATGAGCTTGCCTCCTTCCATTATAAAACATTAAGCATTTGTTCTTTAATTTTTTCGAGTTCATCTTTCATTTGAACTACTAGCTGTTGCATTGGGGCAAAATTGGCTTTTGAACCAATCGTATTGATTTCGCGACCTATTTCTTGAGAAATAAAACCTAACTTTTTACCATTAGAATCATCAGATTGTAAGGTCGTTGAAAAATAATCAAGGTGATTTGCCAAACGCACTTTCTCTTCGGTGATATCATATTTTTCTAAATAATAAATCAGCTCTTGTTCAAAACGGTTCGCATCTACATCAGCCTTGATGTCAGCAACAGCTTTTTCTAAACGTTCACGTACGTCTGTTTGCCGATCTGGGTCCATTTTTACGACAGCCTGCAATAACTGTTGTAGCGTTTTTATACGGGCTATAAAATCATTTTCAAGCACACTTCCTTCTTCCGTTCGAAATAAATTGATTTCTGAAAGGGCAGTTTTTAAAGTCTGTTTAATTGTTTTATATTCTTCGGGGTCAATATCTTCGCGACCTGTTTTTAAAGTGTCTGGCATGCGCATAGCGATCTCTAACAAATGTGCCATATCACCTTGATTACCCGCCAAGGTATCTAATTGTTTGATGTAGGCTTTTACAACCTCTTCATTGATCTGAGCAGAAGTTTCGGTGCCTGTCGACTCAACATACAATCCAAAATCTACTTTACCTCTCACCAAAGAGCTTGCAATAATCTTCCGAAGCTCTAACTCTTTTGCTCGATAAGCAGGAGGCATACGGGCGTTTAAATCTAAGCTTTTGCTATTTAAGGATTTTAACTCAACAGTAATTTTCTTAGCCGGTAGTTGTATAACATGCTTTCCGAAACCTGTCATTGATTGAATCATAAGGTGTTTTTAAATATTTGGCAAAGATACTTGTTTTGTATAAAGCAACTTACTTTGGCTATAACTCACGTACCCAAATATTACGATAACTAACACGACTATCATCACCATGATCTTGCAACTTTAAAGGCCCCTTACCATGCATAGGGTTCTTTGGCCATCCAATATATGGAGTGGTACCTTTAATTTCTGTATGATCTTGCACAAGAATACCATTGTGCAATACAGTAACCCTTGCTGATTTTGTTTTACCGCCATCATCGTTAAATTTTGGAGCATGATAAATTATATCATAGGTATTCCATTCTCCTGTAGGTACTGAAGCCATAGCTAAGGGAGAACCTTGCTTATAAATAGAACCAACTTGACCATTCACATAAGTATCATTATCATTGTTATCTAGAACTTGTATTTCGTAAATACCGTTTAAGAAAACACCACTATTAGCTCTATTTTGGTCAGTTCGTTGAACAGGCAATGGTGATTTCCATTCAATATGTAATTGAATATCACCAAAATCTTCTTTGGTTTGAATATCTCCAGTTTTATCTGCTACGGTCATACTTCCATCTGCATTTAGATGCCATTTTGCGGCAGAGCTATCTTTCGAGTGCACCCAGCCTTCTAATGAAGAACCGTCAAAAAGTACAATAGCATCACTTGGCACTTTACCGTTAGTTGCAGGGCTTACAACAGGTACCTTTGGCTCATAATACTGTGTGGCTTCAGGTTCTGTAGGTTCAGGTTTTGTGTATTCCTCATGAACAATAACCACATCTTTGACTTTAACTTCCGTAAGAGATTCTGTAGCTTCTTTTTTTATCTTTTCTTGACAGCATAAAAAAACGAATGACAAGACAGTTAATAGAATAATTTTCTTTTTCATTTTTATGGTATTGGCTTTTGATAAATTTTCGTCGCGGTTGTGCAGCTTTCTATCCGAAGCTCCAAGATTGCGTAAGATGACAATATTTTTAGTCTATTTTCTTGCGCTATTAAAGCTCCTTAATTTTAATATTTCGAAATGCAACACCATCACCATGATCTTGCACTCCAATCTTTCCTGTAGCATATTTAGCGAAATACTCCCAATCAGCAAATTTTGATTTTGAAACCATCGCTCCCCATTCAGGATCATTGACTGGAAAGTTTACAACCTCCACATCATTGAGCACCACAATACCCATGTTCGTTTTGTGATTGATAGTGATTTCACATAAATTCCATTCTCCAACAGGCTTAGTGACATCTTCTGATGGCGAAACCATATCATATAAAGCTCCAGCTTGATGGCTTGTGCCATTTTTGCCATCTGGGTGTTTATCATTATCTAAAACCTGAATTTCAGCACCTGTTTCATAAGGTTGACCGAGTTCCTCGAGTTCTTTGACCCCCCAAAAAATACCACTATTGCCAGCTTCTGCAATGCGCCATTCTATTGACAGCACAAAATCGGTATACTCAGTATCGGAAATCAGGTTATAGCTCTCCCCTTTTTTCCGTTCTTTTGGCGGATAAAAGACTAATGCACCTTCTTCAATTTTCCAATGCTCTGAAACGTTCTCCTTTTTATATTCATGCCAGCCATTAAAAGTGGTGCCATCAAAGAGCGTTTTCCATTCCTCTCTTGGAACTTTCATTTCAGTTTTTACCATTGCATCGGCAGCCTCTTCTTTGACTTCTTTTGCTTTTTCTTTACATCCGAAAATTAGTGTAGCCAAAAGGGCTGTAAAAAGAAGATTTTTCATTGGTTATTATTTTTAGTTTTTGATTACATTATTACTACTTGCTACAACGGTTTACTGCTTACTTTTAAATTCCTAATATCTTTTTCAACATTTCTTTATCTACTTCCGCTCCTGCGAAATCATCGAACGTTTTTTCCGTTGCTTCGATAATATGATCTTGAATAAAGATTGCACCTTCTCGCGCACCTTGTTCAGGGCTTTTTATACAGCATTCCCATTCCATAACCGCCCAAACATCACAACCGTATTGGGTTAATTTTGAGAAAATAGTTTTGAAATCAATTTGACCATCACCTAGTGAACGATATCTGCCAGCGCGATCTCCCCAATCATTATACCCGCCAAAAGCACCTTTTTTTCCTGTAGGATTAAATTCAGAATCCTTCACATGAAATGACTTTATAAACTCATGATAATGGTCGATATACTCAATATAGTCTAATTGTTGTAAAACAAAATGGCTTGGGTCATACAATATATTTACGCGTTTATGATTACCCGTAGCCGCCAAAAAGCGTTCAAAAGTATCGCCATCATGCAAATCTTCACCAGGATGAATTTCATAACAAACATCTACACCTTCTTCGTCAAAATGATTCAAAATAGGCATCCATCGCTTTGCAAGCTCTTCAAAACCCATTTCTACAAGTCCGGCAGGTCGCTGTGGCCAAGGGTGCCATGTATGCCATAGTAATGCTCCAGAAAAAGTAGCATGCGCTGTAATACCCAATCTTCGGCTAGCAGTTGCCGCCTTTTTTACAACGTCAACGGCCCATTCGGTTCTTGCCTTGGGGTTATTTTTTACAGCATCAGGAGCAAAATTATCAAACATTAAATCATAAGCAGGATTAACTGCTACCAATTGCCCTTGCAAATGTGTTGATAATTCGGTGATTTCAAGTCCGTATGAATTTACTTTTCCTTTGAGTTCATCACAATACGTTTGACTCTCAGCAGCTTTGTCTATATCAATGAGAAAATTTTCCCAAGTCGGTATTTGTATTCCCTTATAACCAAGGTCAGAAGCCCATTTACACATACCATCTAAAGAATTAAACGGGGCTTTACCATCTACGAATTGAGCTAAAAATACTGCGGGTCCTTTGATTGTCTTCATCTTTGTTTGTACTACTTTTTAGAATTTAATGATTTTAATTTTTCGGGAATTAAATCTTATATTTAGGCAATTGTAGTTACCCTAATTTTCATTCCGAGTGAAGTTATAAATATAGGGAATACCAATAGAAAACCATAATGAATTTGTAATGAATCAAGAAGAGCAATATGACGCCATAGTTGTTGGCACAGGTATTAGTGGCGGTTGGGCAGCCAAAGAACTATGTGAAAATGGTCTAAAAACTTTAGTGCTTGAACGTGGTCGAATGGTTACTCATAGAGAAGATTATCCTACCATGAATGATGACCCTTGGGATTATCCTTTGAAAGGAGAATTATCTGTTGAGGACAAGAAAAAACATCATATTCAGAACAGAGTAGGTTGGGCTCCAAAAGAAGACAACAAGCATTTCTTCGTCAATGATTTAGATCACCCATATGTTGAAACCAAACGTTTTGATTGGATTCGCGGGTACCAAGTTGGCGGACGTTCATTAACATGGGGTCGTCAAAGTTACCGTTGGAGTGATATTGATTTTGAGGCGAATAAAAAAGAAAATATTAGTGTTGATTGGCCGGTTCGCTATAAAGACATTTCACCATGGTATGACAAGGTAGAAGAATATATTGGTGTTAGTGGTGAAAATTTAGGTTTAGCTGTTTTACCTGACGGTAAATTTCAACCGCCTATGCATCTTAATTGTGTTGAGGAAGAATTCAAAAAATCAACTGCCGAAAAATTTGATGATGGTCGCTTAATCACAATTGGAAGAACAGCACATATTACCGACCCTAAAGCCACTTTTGAAGGTCGTGGTGTTTGTCAGAACAGAAATAGATGTTCTAGAGGCTGCCCTTTTGGAGGATATTTTAGTAGCAACTCGTCGACCTTACCAGCAGCTGAAAGAACGGGTAATATGACGCTCAGAGCGAACTCGATTGTTCATGAAGTTATCTATGATGATACAACCAAAAAGGCAACAGGGGTTCGGGTTATCGATACAGAAACTCACGAAAAATTAGAGTTCAAAGCAAAAGTGATATTCTTATGTGCATCGGCAATGGCTTCTGTGGGTATTTTAATGCAATCGAAATCAGAACGGTTTCCTAACGGAATGGGTAATGATTCAGATGCTTTAGGCAGAGGTATTATGGACCATCATTATAAATTAGGAGCTAGGGCAAAAGTTGAAGGTCATTTAAATAAATATTACAAAGGAAGAAGAGCAAACGGATTCTACATTCCACGTTTCGTCAACCTTGACGCAAAAACCAAACGAGAAGGATATCTTCGCGGGTTTGGGTATCAAGGTACCGCAAGTCGTGGTGATTGGTCTGCAGCTGTTGCAGAAATGGGTTACGGAAAAGACTTGAAAGAAGAAATTCTCAAACCAGGTCATTGGGAAATTGGCGTAACCGGCTTCGGAGAGTTTTTGCCACATGATGATAACCGCGTTACTTTGAGTGACACCGAAAAAGACAAATGGGGATTACCACAATTAGCTTTTGATGTTGAGTTCAAAGAAAATGAACTCAATATGCGAAAAGATATCAAAAAAGAAATTGTAGCAATGTTTAATGCTGCTGGTTTTAAAGATGTAGAACCGTACGAAGAACCATCAGGACCAGGATTGGGAATTCATGAAATGGGAGGTGCTCGTATGGGTCACAACCCTAAAACTTCTGTATTAAACAAAAACAATCAAGTTCATGCTGTACCTAATGTATATGTAACCGATGGTGCCTTTATGACCTCGTCGAACTGCGTGAACCCGTCATTGACTTATATGGCTTTTACAGCAAGAGCAGCGAATCATGCAGCGGAGCAATTTAAAGCTGGTAAATTTTCTTAGATCAATTTAATGGAAGGTACAATGTATGACGCCATTGTTGTTGGTACAGGTATTAGTGGTGGTTGGGCCGCTAAAGAACTCTGTGAAAACGGATTAAAAACCTTGGTTTTGGAGAGAGGCCGTATGGTAAAACATATCGAAGACTACCCGACCATGAATAAAGATAATTGGGATTTTAAACTTGGTGGCCAGCTTTCATTAGAAGAAAAAAAGAAATACCATACAGATCAAAGGAAATGGGCCCCTGGTGAAGATAATGCTCACTTTTTTGTGAACTCAGTTGACCATCCCTATCAAGAAACTAAGCCTTTTGCTTGGATGCGGGGCTACCATGTTGGAGGACGTTCGATTACGTGGGGGAGACAATCGTATCGCTTTAGTGATATTGATTTTGAGGCCAATAAAAAAGATGGTCATGGTATTGATTGGCCTGTCCGATACAAAGATATTTCACCATGGTATGATAAGGTCGAAAAATATATTGGTGTAAATGGAGAAAAATTAGGGCTAAAACAATTGCCTGACGGTCACTTCTTACCGCCTATGCAACTCAATTGTGTAGAAAAAGAATTACAGAAGTCCATTTCAGAAAAATTTGATGATGGTCGCTTAATGACCATTGGCCGTAGTGCTAACTTAACAGGGGTGGTTGAAGATCAAGAGGGTCGGTCACTTTGCCAATATCGAAACAGGTGCAGTCGCGGTTGTCCTTTTGGCGGGTATTTCAGTAGTAACTCGTCAACTCTTCCAGCTGCAGAACGTACAGGAAATATGACCCTGAGACCCTATTCAATAGTTCATGAAGTAATTTATGATGATGTGATTAAGAAAGCCACTGGAGTTCGTATTATTGATGCAGAGACCAACGAAAAATTTGAATTCAAGGCTAAAGTTATTTTTTTATGTGCCTCAGCAATGGCTTCTGTGAGTATATTGATGCAATCGAAGTCTAAGCGTTTTCCAAACGGACTTGGTAATGATTCAAATTCGCTTGGAAAAGGTATTATGGATCATCATTTTCAAGTTGGTGCTAGCGCCAAGGTAAAAGGGCATCTCGACAAATACTATAAAGGCAGAAGACCAAACGGGTTTTACATCCCCAGATTCGTAAATATTGATAAGAAAAAGAATTACCTCAGGGGATTTGGCTACCAAGGTGGTGCAGGAAGGCACAATTGGTCGTTGGCAATTGCTGAAGCTAATTATGGAAAAGAGTTGAAAGATGTGATTTTAAAACCCGGCAATTGGCAAATAGGTATGAATGGCTTCGGGGAGGTTTTGCCACATGACGATAATAGGGTAACGCTGAGTAAAACGAAAAAAGACCAATGGGGCCTGCCCCTATTGAATTTCGATGTCGAGTTTAGAGAAAATGAATTGAAGATGAGAGAAGATATGATGGCACAAGCAAAAGCCATGTTACAAGAGGCTGGTTTTTATGATATAAACGGATATGACAATCATTCAAAGCCGGGTGGCGCCATACATGAAATGGGAGGCGCAAGAATGGGCCATAGTGTAAAAAACTCTATTGTAAATAAGCACAATCAAGTACATGCTGTGCAAAATGTTTATGTAACTGATGGTGCGTTTATGACCTCATCAAGCTGTGTAAACCCATCGTTAACTTATATGGCATTTACAGCCAGAGCAGCACATCATGCAGCAGAACAATTCAAAAAAGGGAAGTTTTCTTAAAAGCTTATATTTATCAATAAATGCAAACAGAAATTAACAATATTAACTAAACACCATACGTTAACATTTCATGGACAACGCTTCTGCTAATAGTATGTGGGGAGATTACTTAAAAAATCACCTAGAAGATGTCTTTCACGAGGCCCCGAAAATCATCCATTTTTGTGATAATGAACAAGATGCTAATGAATGTGCCAAATTGGTAAAAAAAGGCATTAAAAAGGCAACTTCAGATTCATTATTAGGACTTCAAAATCGCAAAGAAAGACTCCCTAAAATTGGGGATTTTACTATCGTCACCAATTGGGAAGGAGAAGCTCAATGTATTATTGAAACCACCAAGGTTAGACTTAAACCTTTCTTCAGTATTGATGAAGAGTATGCGCGCCTTGAGGGCGAAGGTGATAAATCACTTGCCTATTGGAAAAAAGTTCATTGGGATTATTATACCCGTGAATTAGCAGAATTTGAACGATTGCCTCGAGAAAGTATGATTGTAGTTTGTCAAGAATTTGTAAAAGTTTTTGATCGGTAAGCTAGCATTGCTAGGCTTAACTACATTTTCATTGATTAAAAAATATTTAACTTGAAATAATATAAAAAGCCTGCTAAAAAATTAGCAGGCTTTTTATATTTTAGGAGTAATAGAATGCAGCAGAAACTACTTCATCATTTTCACCCAAACATTTTTATTCTTATTTGATTCAACCGTAGCTTCGATAAAGTTCATTCCTCGAACCCCATCTTCCATCGTCGGAAACTCACCGTCATTATATCTTTTACCTCGTATCGCTTTTGCAACACCCAAATAGATGTTAGCCATAGAGTCAAAAATACCTTCAGGGTGACCTGCTGGTAATTTAGTGCCATCTAAAGAAAGTTTTGTATTATAAGCGTGACCCGGTTTATATACTTGCATAGGTTGTGTGTCACTCTTCACGTAAAGAAAATTAGGATTTTCTTGCTCCCAATGAAATGAAGCCTTGGCGCCATATATCGATATTGCTAGTCCGTTTTCATCTCCTGTGGCTACTTGACTGCTGCGAATCACCCCTTTGACATGATCATCCATACGGATTAGCACTGTACCATCAACATCCATTTTATTATCCTTGTAGAGGTAGTTAAAATCACAAAGCAAAGACTTCACTTTGAGCCCGGTGGTGTATTCGACCATATTAAAAGCATGTACTCCAATATCTCCCATACAAGAACTAATACCTGCTTTCTTAGGATCTAAACGCCAAACTGTAGATCGTTTTTTCTTGTCGTGAATAATCTCATTAATCCAACCTTGATAATACTTTGCATCAACCTTATGAATTTTTCCTAAGGCACCTTTCTTAATCATCTCACGCATTTGGCGCACCATTGGATAACCCGTGTATGTGTGGGTCAAAGCAAAAATAGTACCTGATTTTTTATGTGCCTTCTGCAGAATTTTAGCTTCCTCTAAAGTAGTTGTCATCGGTTTTTCGCAAATGACATGAAAACCATTATCCATTAGCTTCTTCGCCATCGGAAAATGTAAGAAGTTTGGTGTCAAAACCGAACAAACTTGAATACGCTCTTTTTCTGGAAGCTTTAATTCCTCTTCAATCATTGTTTCAAAGTCTGTGTATATTCGATTTAAAGGAACATCAATTTCTCGTGCAAAAGCCTTGTTCGCTTTAAAATCAGGATTGAAACATCCTCCAACAATCTCATAATTATCGTTAATATGTGATGCAACTCGGTGCAAAACTCCAATGAGAGAATCTCCCCCTCCTCCTAAAACTCCTAATCTTATTTTCTTTGGCATAGAACTAAAATATTAATGTTACGTATTTCTTTTAAAGATTATGAATATATAAAATATCTTAGAAACTGTTCAAAAATAGCCACTATGATTCGTAAGCGATTTTTTCATTTTTGAACAGAAGTGCAAATAAGAGCAAAACCACAATGGCAAAACCTGCTGGGTATAACCAAATTGTTTCCCAACTATGATTGCCATCAGCAATAAGGTAATTATCTGTTATTCTTCCGGCAACCCAAAAGCCAATTAGCATTCCTACGCCATATGTCGCAAGAGTAATCAATCCTTGTGCTGCACTCTTATAGGTATCTCCTGCTTTGGAATTCGTATAAATTTGACCTGAAACAAAAAAGAAATCATAACAAATACCATGAAGTGCAATTCCTCCTAATAACAAAAAAGTCAGTTCGCCGCTATCACCGAAGGCAAACAACAGATATCGAAGTGCCCAGGCCAGCATGGCTACTAGAATCGTATTCTTAAACCCGAATTTTTTAAAGAAAAACGGCAATAATAACATGAATAAAATCTCTGAGATTTGACCTATGGTCATTTTGCCTGCAGGGTTGGTTACACCAACTTCTCCTAAAAATTGTCCTGCATGTTGAAAATAAAATGCTAACGGAATACAAATCATCACAGACGCTAGAAAAAATATTAGAAAGTTTTTGTTTTTCAAAAGACCAAGTGCTTCTAACCCAAGAATTTCAGAAAGGGTTACTTTTTTTGATCGATCAACGCGGGGTGGTGTCTTTGGCAGCGTAAAACTAAAAACACCTAAAATTGCTGACGATATCGACGCCATTAAAAAGGTGTTTCTAAGAATTCCATCAGACATTCCTGTTTGAGAATCCCATCCGAAAAAACTAATCAATAAACCTGCTGCTATCCAACCTATTGTGCCAAAAACGCGAACAAAAGAAAATTCTTTAGCTGGGTCTTTCATTTGGTTAAATGAAATTGAATTTACCAAAGCCAAGGTAGACATGTACATAATCATATATGCCAAAAGAAAGGGATAGAAGACAGCGAAATCTGTAGCAGTATATAACAAATACATCAGTACTGCGCCTAACACGTGTAGTACTCCTAAAATTCGTTCGGCATTAAAAAATCGATCTGCAATTAAGCCAATGAAAAAGGGTGCCAAAATTGCTCCCCAAGATTGGGTAGAATATGCAAATGAAATCTCAGCCCCATCGCTATTTAAGGTATTCGGAAGGTAAATGCCCATGGTAACAAACCAACTTCCCCAAATAAAGAATTCTAAGAACATCATCACAGAAAGCTGCGCTCGTACAATAGAATTCATGTCATAGTAGTTTAACGTTTGTAATATACGTAATCAAGTTGTAGCGGTTCAATTTTGTTCTGTCTGAAATCCATTGCCATTTGCCCTCGGTGATGTGTCGAATGATTGATAATATGAAAGAGAATATCTTGAACGGTATTGGTAAACAACCTGCCTTCAGAATTATCATAATCAATGCGCTTTTCAAAGTCCTCTGCGGTTGTAATTATTTCAAAAGAACTTCTTTGATTTTCGTAGTGTATATCTCCCCAGTCCTTTATTTCATGCACTTGCATCAAATCATATTCTGGTTTTTTATCTGTCAGTTTCGCATTCCATCTATGATGCGTATTCAAAATATGACTAAAAAGTTCAATACTCTTTTTGGGTGTGTTATCAATCGCAGCACAGGTTTCAATGAGCTGTTTGTTACAATAAAAATTGTAATCAAATAATTGATTTAAAAATACTTTCACGTACTGGTTGGTGTTTAGTTGGTTAATATAACTAGCTAAGTTCCTTAGCTACTTTTAGCATTAAATCTTTTGTTGCTTTTATGCCTTCTTCTTCGTTAAGAACACTTCCTTCATACTCTACACCAATATAACCTGTATAACCCGCATCCTTTACCATTTTAAGAATTTTGGTATAATCGATGTCAATCGCATTTCCATCAGTATCAAAATCATTAGATTTTGCACTAACCGCTTTTGCATAAGGCATTAACTCTGCAATACCTTTGTACTTATCATATGCTTCTTTACAACTCCAATCTTTATTTCTGGTAATACAAAAATTACCAAAATCAGGTAAAGTTCCACAGTTATCGAGGTTTACTGCTTTCATTACTTCTGCATGCAAAGCCCCATTAGATGATAAGCCACCATGGTTCTCAACAAGGATATTGATATTCTTCGTTTTTGCATATGTTGAAAGTTTAGTAAGACCATCGACCGCACTTGCATGCCATTCTTCAGGCACCATGCTTCCATTTAAATTAACTCGAATCGCTTGACATCCCATTGCTGCCGCTGCATCAACCCATTTTTTATGTTTTTCTACAGTTTCATCGCGTTCTACCTCATCATTCACCGCCAAATTACCTTGCCCATCAATCATGATTAGAACATTCTCCATACCATGTTTTTCTGCTTCTGCATTTGATTTTTCAACAAAAGCAGCCATGGCTTCTTCAGAATAATCAGCGTCTGAAAGTTCAGGATTGTATAACTGGCTTACATATTCTAAACCTGTGAAACCCCATTTTTTTGCTTTTTCTGCAAAAGTATATGGGTCAACACCATCATCTTTTATCATTTTGTGAATAGACCATTGTGCCAACGAAAGTTTAAAGAACGGCTCTGCATCTTTAGTCATAGTTTCCGTTTCAACCGCAGTTTCAATTTTCGTTTTTTTGGTTTCTTTACAAGCGTACATCCCTAAAAAAGATAGGGCAAAACCTGCCTGAGAGCTACTTCTGATAAAATTTCTTCTTTTCATTGGTTATAATTTTGGCGAATTATTGAAAGTATACTTTTAGCACCTTTAAAGCTTACTAATCAAGGTATTACTCATTTTAAACTAGAGATTTCTTTTTAAAGCTTACGAATTCTGCAATAAATTATAGTGAAACCTTCTATTTTTCGTAAGAATAATAGTTTTTAAAAATAGATAATTAATTTTTAATTTAATAAATTTAGGAACTAAACAATTGGGTACATGAGTGAATTTTATTACAACGAAGAGCAAGAGTCGTATGACGCGATTGTCGTAGGGACAGGAATTAGTGGGGGTTGGGCAGCCAAAGAACTTTGCGAAAATGGTTTAAAGACCTTGGTCTTAGAACGTGGTCGGATGGTTACGCACCGCGAAGATTATAAAACTGCAAATATGGATCCTTGGGATTTTCCAAATGGGGGACAGCCTACCCAAGAGATGATAGCAAAACAAGAAAAACAAAATCGAACTGGTTATACCACCAACGCAGCAAACAATATGTGGTTTGTGAATGACCTAGAGCATCCGTATAATGAAATTAAACGCTTTGACTGGATGCGCGGCTATCATGTTGGAGGTCGATCACTACAATGGGGGCGTCATAGTTACCGGTGGAGTGATATCGATTTTAAAGCCAACTTAAATGACGGTCATGGTGTTGATTGGCCTGTACGCTACAAAGATATTGCACCTTGGTATGACAAAGTAGAATCTTACATTGGTGTTACTGGCGAAAAACTAGGTTTGCCTCAATTGCCAGATGGCCAATTTGAACCCATGATGGAGCTGAATTGTGTAGAACAACATGTTCGCGAAAAAGTAGCAGAAAATTTTGATGGCCGCGTTATAACCGCAGGACGAGTAGCACATATAAATAGTGATAAGCAATTTGATGGCGATGGAAGATCACGATGTAAGTTTAGAAATAGATGTATACGAGGTTGTCCTTTTGGAGCATATTTTAGTAGTCTTTCTTCTACTTTACCAGCCGCGGAAGCAACAGGCAATATGACCTTACGACCAAATTCTATTGTTCATGAAGTTATTTATGATGCAGATACTAAAAAAGCGACTGGTGTAAAAGTAATTGACCCGAACACTAAAGAGACTTATGAGTTCAAAGCCAAAGTAATTTTTCTATGTGCTTCTGCAATTGCTTCTACTTCTATTCTAATGCAATCAAAATCAGATCGTTTTCCAAACGGAATGGGCAATGACTCTGACCAATTAGGACGCAATATAATGGACCATCATTTAGGTGTTGGTGCTGGTGGAAAGTTTGACGGTTTTGAAGATAAATACTTCAAAGGCAGAAAACCAAATGGTATTTATTTACCTCGTTTTAGAAACTTAGGAGGCGATACCAATAGATCAGATTACAAACGAGGATTCGGCTATCAAGGTGGCGGTGGTAGAGGCAATTGGGAAGAAACTGTTGCAGAATTATCGCATGGTAAAGATCTAAAAGAAGCAATTTTAAAACCTGGCGGATGGACGTTCGGCATGGGTGGCTTCGGTGAGGTTTTACCCTACCAAGACAACCGTTTTACTTTAGACTATGATAAATTAGACCAATGGGGCTTGCCAACTGCAACCTTCGATGCAGAGTTTAAAGAAAATGAATTGAACATGCGAAAAGACATGAAGCAATCTGCAGTTGATATGTTAACTAAAGCAGGTGTGCGTGATGTTGAACCCTTTGATAGAGAAACCGCTTTAGGACTTGGTATTCACGAAATGGGTACTGCCCGAATGGGAAGAAATAGAAAAACATCAGTAGTTGATGGAAACAATGCCTTACATGACGTGCCTAATGTATATATTACAGATGGTGCATTTATGACGTCAGCAAGTTGTGTTAACCCATCATTAACATATATGGCGTTTACAGCAAGAGCTGCAAATCACGCAGTAAAAGAACTTAAAAAAGGAAATATATAATGGATAGAAGAAAAGCACTCAAAAATATGGGATTAGCTATGGGGTATACCGTAGCTGCACCAACCCTAATAAGCATCATGCAAAGCTGTCAGGGTGAGCCGGTTTTAGAATGGACACCAGACTTTTTTACAAAAGATCAAGGCGCTGTTTTAACCAAATTGGTCGATATTATTCTTCCTAAAACAGATACTCCTTCTGCTTCAGAAGTTCAAGTAAACCTTTTTATTGACCGTTTTATTAACGAAGTTGCAGATCAAGAGCGGCAAGACTTTGTGAAAATGTCTATGGGTCGTTTTTTAGAGAAGGCAACTAAAGATGCCGGAAAAGAAAATGCAGCTGATTTAAGTGTTGAAGAACTTGAAAAAACACTAGCGGCTGCTTTAAAAAAGGCTACCAAAGAAGAAGAAGTAACGAATATGGAAGCAATGAAAGCATATCATGAGGCGATTGCCGAAGGTAAAGAGGCTCTTTTAGATGATACAATTGCTGCTAATACTTTTGCAAATGACCTTCGAGGCATGACAATTATGGGCTATAAAACTTCAGAATATGTTGGAGAAGAGGTACTAGCTTACCTTCCCTTACCCGGAGAATATATTGGCTGCGGTGATGTTCAAGAATTGACCGGTGGAAAAGCTTGGTCGCTTTAACCTAATCTTACAAATAAAACCCCCGCTAGTATTTAGCGGGGGTTTTAATTTTTGAAGTTTTTGCATTCGAATTGTTTCAAAACATAATTTATCAACATACTTTATTATGAAAAGAAGAAGTTTCATTCAGAAAACCGGCCTTACTAGTACTGCACTTTCAATGGGTGGTGCGCTATCATATGCAGGCCCTACTTCAAATACCATGAAGCATCAATTCAATTTGAAATATGCTCCCCATTTGGGCATGTTTAAACATCATGCGGGAGATGACCCTATTGATCAGTTGAATTTTATGGCAGAGCAGGGCTTTACAGCTTTTGAAGATAATGGCATGATGAAACGCGATGTAGCATTACAAACCAAAATGGGAGAAACAATTGCCAAACATGGTATGACCATGGGGGTCTTTGTAGTTGATAAAGGAGGCAATATGGCAAATACCTTGGCAGCAGGCAAGCAAGAATATATCGACATCTTTTTAGATGGTTGTAAAAGAGCCGTAGAGGTTGCTAAGCGCGTTAATGCCAAATGGATGACTGTTGTACCTGGCGGATATGAAAGAAGGCTTCCAACAGGTGTTCAAGATGCCAATGTAATAGAAGCATTAAAAAGAGGTGCTGAAATTTTTGAACCACATGGTCTGACTATGGTGCTTGAACCGCTCTCTGATTCTCCTGATTTATATTTACAGAATTCTGATCAAACGTATATGATTTGTAAGGGTGTTGATAGTCCTTCTTGTAAAATATTATTTGACATCTATCACTTGCAAAAAACAGAAGGTCACTTAATTCATAATATGGGACTTACCTGGGATGAAATCGCTTATATACAAATTGGTGATAATCCCGGAAGAAAAGAACCAACTACTGGTGAAATCAATTATAAAAATGTCTTTAAATGGATTCATGAAAAAGGATTCGATGGTGTTCTAGGGATGGAACATGGAAATTCAAAAGAAGGTAAAGTAGGAGAACAAGCAGTTATTGATGCCTATAAACACGAAGATAATTTTATGTAATCTTCAAATTGTTGTGGAACCATGCAGAAAAAGCATCCTGATGGATGCTTTTTCTGTACAAATTTTTTCAAGACATTAGATTTTTAGGGAATTCGAGCTTACAAAAAGTGTCATACATTCATATTTAAACTATTAGCAGTTTATAATAATCCCACCTGTATAGTCGTCTCCTTTCTTTATTTCAGAATTTTCATGACCGTTTAAACTTTTACTTCTAGTTTTAAAAAAAGAATTCTTTTTGTTTTTTGTTCTCTAAAGAAAACTTCTTTGGGTTTTCCTTGAATAAAGGAAAAAATCTGAAAATAAAATATCGTTAAACGGCGTTCAACCTAGTATTTCATCGGATTAATCTAAACTAGGAAGCAGTTCATCGAAAAAATTGACCCTTTTCGATATACTACACAATACCACTATAAGATTTTGGTGGTATGCCCCGTTCTTATGTTATGACAAACATGACCCCATATTTTTACGCTATTGTTGCCTACTTTGTTTTAATGGTTATTTCTAAAGTAGCATACACCTATCATGTAAGCATGAGAAACACGGAAAAAACTATTCAAGAACCAAAGTTTCGGTGGAATTTTAATTTCTATCAGTTGAAACAAAGTTTGATGAGTGTTTGGTTTTAAACCTATTTATCAAAAAATATTTCCCATGTTCAAAATTGTTTAAAGGCAACAAAATCAGGTATTTCGACCTATATTTTGGTTTTTTAACGACAATTTATGTACCGATTTGTAATTTTCGTGATCTTTTTGCGTTAAATTACCGTATATAAAGTAAATCAAGTTGGGCATGGACAAATATTATATCATATTACTCATTTATATAGCGGCTTACATATTTTCAAGAGTGGCTAAGCCCTATGTAGAAAAATAGACCTTTTTTTGGTATAAATGAAATACATCTTAATCGCGATTAAGATGTATTTTTTTTGTCCTTTTTTTTCTAGTGTTAGACAAATTACTGATAAACACTTGAATTGTATATCATTTTTTTGCCAACTAAATAAAATAAAAACCTCAATAAAGCCTGAAATAGGTCTTATTAAGGTTTACTATTTAAATACTATTGACCGCTATATTTTTGAGCAGTAATAAAGATTTTTATTACGACCCACACATCAAGCAATCATCATCAGCCTGACCTTCTTTGGCTCTCTCAATCATTTCTTTCATCTCTTGAGGAGTCATTGGTTGTATATCCGTTTCTACTTGTGTAGCGGCTACCGGTGTAGTTTCAACCTGAATAGCGCTTGCAGCTTCAGCAGAAGGTGCTGGCGTTGCTGCTAATACTTCAGCTTCTGCAGCAACACTTATTGGAACTTCTTTCTTCTTTGTATTATCAAGTGTAAACTTAATTGCATCTACAGCTGCTTTTGTTCTTAGATAGTACATGCCTGTTTTCAAGCCACTCTTCCAAGCATAAAAATGCATCGATGTTAGTTTTGAATAGTTGGCATTTTCCATGAACAAGTTCAAAGACTGACTTTGATCAATGAAATATCCTCTATGTCTTGACATATCAATGATGTCTTTCATACTCAACTCCCAAACCGTTTTATATAACTCTCGAATGTCTGCTGGTATGGTTTCAATATGCTGTATCGATCCGTTAGCGCGCATCAACTCTTGCTTCATATTTTCATTCCAGAGTCCTAATCCAACTAAATCTTCTAAAAGATGTTTGTTTACAACAATAAATTCCCCAGAAAGTACACGTCTTGTATAAATATTAGAAGTGTAGGGTTCAAAACATTCGTTATTTCCTAATATCTGAGATGTTGATGCGGTTGGCATCGGAGCTACTAACAACGAGTTACGAACTCCGTTTTTCTTAACTTCTTTACGAAGCTTGCCCCAGTCCCATCTGCCAGATAATTCTTCATCTTTAATATTCCAAAGATTGTGTTGAAACTCGCCTTTCGAAATAGGCGATCCTTTATACGAAGAATATGCACCCTCTTCAATAGCAGCTTCCATCGAGGCAGTAACTGCTGCAAAATATAAAGTTTCAAAAATCTCTTGATTCAATTTCTTAGCTTCATCACTTGTAAAAGGTAAACGCAACATGATAAAAGCATCAGCTAAACCTTGTACGCCTAAACCAATGGGGCGGTGACGCATATTTGAATTTTCAGCTTCTATTACTGGGTAGTAATTTCTATCAATAACTTTATTCAAATTTTTAGTAACTCGTTTGGTTACTTTGAACAATGCTTTGTGATCAAACTCACCATTCTTAATGAACATTGGTAAAGCAATCGACGCTAAATTACAAACTGCGATCTCATCAGGAGAAGTATACTCCATGATCTCTGTACATAAATTCGAAGAACGAATTGTTCCTAAATTTTTCTGATTACTCTTACGGTTTGCTGCATCTTTATACAACATATATGGCGTACCGGTCTCAATTTGAGATTCTAATATTTTCTCCCAAAGCTCACGAGCCTTAACTGTTCTGCGACCTTTACCTTGTTTTTCGTATCCTAAATACAACTTCTCGAATTCTTCGCTATGGCTAGTAAAAAGACCTGGGCATTCGTTCGGACACATCAAGGTCCAATCTTGATTGTTCTCTACACGATTCATGAATAAATCAGAAATCCACATGGCATAAAACAAATCACGCGCACGCATTTCTTCTTTTCCATGATTCTTTTTTAAGTCTAAAAAATCATAGATATCAGCATGCCAAGGCTCCATATAAATAGCAAAACTTCCTTTGCGTTTTCCCCCTCCTTGATCTACATATCTTGCAGTATCGTTAAAGACTTGTAACATGGGTACAATTCCGTTCGAAGTTCCATTTGTGCCTGCGATATACGAACCTTTCGCTCTAACGTTATGAATTGATAGTCCTATTCCACCGGCCGACTGCGAAATCTTTGCTGTATTCTTTAAGGTATCATAAATACCTTCAATACTGTCATCTTTCATTGCCAACAAAAAGCAAGAAGACATTTGTGGCTTAGGTGTGCCTGAATTGAAAAGTGTGGGTGTTGCGTGTGTAAAATATTTTTTAGACATCAACTCATAGGTCTCAATTGCTGATTCTAAATCATCTAAATGTATACCAATAGAAACCCGCATTAACATGTGTTGCGGACGCTCTGCAATTTGACCATTTATTTTTAAGAGATACGAACGTTCTAAAGTTTTAAAACCGAAATAGTCGTAGCCAAAATCGCGGTTATAAATAATTGTAGAATCTAGTTTTTCTGCATTTTCAGAAATTACTTTAAATACCTCATCAGAAAGCAAGGGTGCTTTTTTACCCGTTCTTGGGTTAACGTACAAATACAAATCTTCCATCGTTTCAGAAAACGATTTCTTGGTGTTTTTATGTAGATTGGAAACAGAAATACGAGCTGCCAACTTTGCATAGTCAGGATGCGTTGTAGTCATTGTCGCTGCAATTTCGGCTGCTAAGTTGTCTAATTCAGAGGTGGTAACCCCGTCATACAAACCTTCGATAACGCGCATTGCGACTTTTAATGGATCTACCAAGCCATTAAGGCCGTAACATAATTTTCGTACTCGAGCTGTGATCTTATCGAACATAATCAGCTCCTTTCTTCCGTCTCTTTTTACTACATACATGTGGCTACTTTTGTTTTTTTAATGGGTTACTATTTCGTTTGGTCTATTGGTCACTAAAGCCTACAAGATTGCAGTATCTAATAGGCAAAATGATCATTACTATATGTGGGGGATAGATCTGTCAAGCTTTACAAACTTGTTAGATCTTTCATCTAAAATCGTTAAAAGTCTGCGTCGAAACTAATTTTCTGATCTTCTTCATTATTCATGACGCCTGCTTTTTGGTATTCAGCAACTCTTTTCTCGAAGAAGTTGGTTTTTCCTTGCAAAGAGATCATATCCATAAAATCAAAAGGATTCGTTGCATTATACACTTTATCACATTCCAATTCTACTAATAGTCTGTCAGTTACAAACTCTAAGTACTGGGTCATTAATTTGGCATTCATACCTATCAAACTTGCAGGTAGCGATTCTGTAATAAATTCTCTTTCAATATCTAAAGCATCTACTAAGATTGCAGTAATACGCTCTTTTGGCACTTTGTTTATGAGGTGTTTGTTATGTAAGTGTACTGCATAATCACAATGCATACCTTCATCTCTTGAGATTAACTCATTTGAGAATGTTAAACCAGGTAAAAGGCCTCTTTTCTTTAGCCAAAAGATTGAACAGAAAGCACCTGAAAAGAAAATACCTTCTACAGCAGCAAAAGCAATTAATCGCTCGGCGAAACTTGGAGATTCAATCCAATTGAGTGCCCAATCTGCTTTTTTCTTAATTGCTGGAAAATTTTCTAATGCTTTAAAAAGCATATTCTTTTCCTTTTCATCTTTCACATAAGTATCAATCAATAGCGAATAGGTTTCAGAATGAATATTCTCCATCATAATCTGAAAGCCGTAGAAAAACTTTGCTTCTGCATACTGCACTTCACTTACAAAATTCTCAGCTAAATTTTCATTTACGATACCATCAGATGCCGCAAAAAATGCTAGAATATGTTTGATGAAATAACGCTCATCATCATTCAACTTATTATCCCAATCATTTAAATCTTCACTAAGGTCAATTTCTTCAGCTGTCCAGAAACAGGCCTCACATTTTTTGTACCAATCCCATAAATCGTTGTGTTTGATAGGAAAAATTACAAATCGGTCTGGGTTTTCTTCCAAAATGGGCTCAATGGCTGTGGACATATGCTTAAAAATTTAAAAAGTTCTTGTTTTGTGCTGAAAATTACCCTTGTGCTGGGCTTACAAAGATGGAAAAATAAGGGACATAAAAAATGCGTGTTTCAAAGATTCCATCACAAAGTTTTTAACATTGCATGTTGAAATCTAGGCTCGCTACTGATGTACGTTAGCTTTCAGATAGAATTGAAAAATTGATAAAAATTTCATTGAAGTTGAACAAAAAAAATAAACCAAAAAGTATGTTCATGAATATACTTTTTGGTTTAATTATGATGAGTTTACCATCAAGATTTATATTTTAATTTGAGCTTTGTTTAGGGCTTGTAAGTCACGAAGGTAAAAACTTGATTTTCGGGTACCCCATTTTCGTCCCACAAACTCACTCGGAGTGCGGCTGTGGGAGTGGTTGATTCAAATACGGTTACAAAACCAAAGTTGACATTTAAATTAGCCATAGTGATATAATCCCTCCAATTGTACTCTTCACCGTCAATAGCAATTATATATTTTCCAGTACTTATATTAGTAACCGTATAATTACCACTTCCTGACCATATTGTACCATTTGAGTTAATTGTACCGTAAGCAATGGGCACCATATTGGCTGCACCTGTTGATGGTCTGTTTACTTCACCTGTAATGTTGACATCGCCATTTACTGCTACGTTATTTGGGGTTACCGTCATGACATCTTCATTACCGGCTCCGATAAATAAGCGATTAGTACCCCCTTGGGCTCTTAAGCGCACATCACCACCGCCTGGACCATTACCTGTAGCAACACCAATTCGTAGTCCACGGGTATTATTACCAATACGAAAATCTCCATTAGTATTGTTCAAATCCCATTGACCGCCTGCAATATCTAAAGTCGTTGCTGGGCTACTAATACCTATACCAATTTGACCTTCCCTATCAATGACCATATCTATAGTTCCGTTTGTGCCCAATTCAAGATTTCCTATTTCATTATTTAGAATCTTGGCATTAAATCCAAAAAATGATTCCGTCCCACTAATTCCTAGCGATAATCCGTCAGTAGCACTTTTTCCTGTATACACACTACTAATTATTGTCTTACTTTCTACGCCAGCTGTATGAACTTGTAATTTGCTTGCTGGAGCATCATCTAAACCAATCCCCACATTACCCGTAGCAAAATGAATATTGTTACCGTTTTCTGTCCATAGAGAGCTGCCTGCTCCACCAGTCGCATCGGTACCGGCTACCCAAGCGTTTGCGTTGTTATCCCATTTAGGCACTTGGCCATCTGCGGTACCTTCTAGACCGGTAACGTCGGTACCATCGCCCACTAATATTCCTGATTGAGCGGTAACATCTTCTTCTTTATAGGCACTCAGATCAACCGATCCGGCGCCATCTTCAATTGTCAAGATATCGCCGGTAAGTACCAAAGCCTGGTCGTCGGTATCTACCAGACCCGATGTGGCTAGTTCGTCAATGGCAGCTTGTGCATCTGTAGCTGTCAATCCTGAAGCGGTATTGTCAAAGGGTACTTCTGTGGCATTTTGGTCGTCTGTACCCCCGGGCGGAATGATATCCGCCAAGTCGATTGTGGAACCTTCCGTAATCGTTAGTTCCGTCCCTATCAATTCAATATCCTGTATCTCGTTCAAAGGGTCTGCATCAGCGTCGGTGCCACCACTTGGTATTGTAACACTATTCCCGTTTGACAAGCTTAATTCATTGGTGCCTGCATCAAAACTTAGGTTTTGTAATTCGTTTGTTGGATCGGCATCGGCATCGGTACCACCGCTAGGAATTGTTATTGTACCACCATTTGTTAGGCTTATTTCATTACTGGCTGCATCAAAACTTATTGTCTGAATTTCGTTCGTGGGATCCGCATCCGCATCGGTGCCTCCTGAAGGAATCACAACAGAATTTCCATCGGACAAACTCAACTCGTTCGTTCCTGAATCGAAACTTAAAAGCTGTAATTCATTATTCGGGTCTGCATCGGCATCAACGCCACCGCTGCCCACAAGTTCGTCAATGGCTTCTTGGGTATTGGTTGCTGCGAGTCCAGAAACACTATTATCATAGGGTACCTCATCTGCTTGCTGGGCACCGTCACCTGAACTTAAGGCATAGGGTACGGCCGTCATTTCTGTAGTACCTACTTCTGATCCGTTTATAGACACGGTTACAAAAGTGGCTAAATTACCCCACGGAAAATTATTGTAATTGCCGCTTACCAAATCACCGTTTCCGATTTTCAGACTAAATACCCCATTGGCATCTGTGGTAATCGAATGATTTTCTGAGTAGGTGGGCGCTACAGCCGAGCCACCAAGCTTTAAATCGATACCAATTACCATGGTTTCATTGGCCATCAGGGCATTATCGGCGCTACGAGCAACGCCTTGGTAATTGATAAAATTCTTTTGGGTCTCTTGGCCCAAAATTGTGCCTATTGCACAAAGGAATAGTACAATCCATAGGTAATTTTTTTTCATAGGTTCTATTTTTTAAGAATTTTAAATAATTTCTCTTCAGAATCTCCTTCTACCAATACTTGAAGTACATATACCCCTTTAGAAAGGAAACTTGCATCTATTTGATGCTGTGTTTGAGATTCGTCTACTTTTTTCTTTACAACCATTCGGCCATCAACTGAAAACATGGTAATACCATACACCCTCTTACCATTTGTAAAAATATTTAGTTGCTCTTCAACAGGGTTGGGAAAGACGATCATTCCGCCTAATTCTTCTTCAGGTTCTATGGGTTCAACAAGAAGGCTTCCTACCCAAAATCCTTGATCTAAAGAAGTATCGTTTGCAATTAAACCGACAATGGGTTCGCCAAGCGTCAAATTTAGTTGAATATCACCGTTAGATAATGCTTCACCACCACTTGCAAGCACCAATTTGCTTATTGTTTGCGCATTGGCATAGCAGGCGAATAACAGCATCAGAACTAAAAAAAATTGTTTTACTTTTTTCACAATTACATTTTTATTTATTGAAAAACACCAATTCTATTGCGTCACCAAAACCAATTCTCCTTTTTTAGTATGAATAACTTCGGTTTTGGTTTTTCCTAACTTAAAAGTGTCTCCAGTTAATAGTTTCTTGTTGGCGTAAAAATTTTGTTCAGGAAATAACTGTCGTTCTGTATGCACAGTAATTGTAGTTCCAACTAATGGTAAAACTTCTTCGTCATCAAGCTCATACTTCCCCTTTAAAACACCATAAAAGAAGCTGTGTTTTGGGTATTTTTCGAAAATATTTTTTTTATCCGCTTTTTGAAATGTATCTAACATTTGAATGTGAGAAACAATGTGGTCATCAGCAGTAATAATAACCACAATCTTGGCCTCATTCGTTGTTCGTTCTTGAGCTTGGCAAATTTGAGCTGAACAGAACATGAGAATTATCAATTGAACTATTTTTAGTTTCATTTTGCTCAAAAAATTAGTTTTATATTTTTAAACCTTTAAGCCGTGGCTTCGGCGATAACGAAAACTTGTCAGATCAGATTTCTTACATTTTTACAAACTCAACCCTTCTGTTTTTCCGTTTCCCTTCTGCATTATCATTGGAAGCAACGGGGGCGCTAGACCCTTTACCAGCAGGCACTAATCGATTGCCCTTAATAGCATAATTATCGGTGAGGTATTCCTTTACGCTTTTAGCTCTTAATTCAGAAAGCGTTTGGTTCGAATCAGCAGCCCCGTCAGCGTCGGTATGGCCAATAATTTTAATGCTAAAATCACTATTCACTTCAAGCAATTCTCCTAATTCATCTAAAATCGAATAGCTGCTTTCTTGTATAGAGGCCTTACCTACATCAAAAAGAATCTCATTGGTTTCGAACTTGCCTGTTTCTAAAAGGGCATGTCTTTTGTCTTCACCGGCAACTGCTAAACGTAAATTGGATATATAGAAATATGCATCGTCTTTTCCGTTTCCGGTTGTGAATACTAAAGCGTTGTAGTTTTCGTCACCAAATGCTCTGGGTAAATCCCAAATTTTGTTGTCGTCAATATAAACTCGGATTCTGCTTTTCTGTCTCCAAATTGAAACATGCACCAAATTTTTGCTTTTCGTAAATTTATCAAAGTTCTTCCTATTCTCAATAATCTTTTCTCCATTGATATAATTGGAAATATAGGTTCGGCCAGAACCACCTCCTGCTGCTACAGAGTGTAACCATAAGTGAGCTCCATTTAACTTGGTTGAGCGTACAAAATCTTTGGACCGATTACCTACCTCAACCATATTGATATAAAGACCCTCAGAATAAAAACTATAGGTATCGGAAACATATAAATCAAACTCTAGCGTTGAGTTTTCAGGAATCGTTGTTATACCATCAGGCGTAAACTGACCCTTATTAGCCAACTGCAACCAACGGGTATCGTCCCCTTCAAAAGTGACCACTTCAGCACTTGCATTTGTATTCCAAGTAACCGGAAAATCACCGATGGCATCATTCGAGAACGTATCTGAATAAAGGACTTTATTGCCAGGCACAAAATCTTTAGCCGATTGTACAGTTCTCTGATTGTTTGGTGTATTTCCTTCACTTTGTTTGTTCGATTTACCCTCTTGTTGTCTTGGAGCTTTTTTTCTTTTTTTCTTTTGACCGCTATCGAAAATGGTATCCATACCTTTTTCTGTTTTTTGGGTCGTTTTTTCGTCAACTTTTCGCAATACGGTTTCTTCTGCAGCTTTCGCAGCTCTATCTGCTACTTTCTTAAAAAATTGTGCGTTTAGCCCTGTGCCTAACATGGCAAAAGTCATCAGTAGTATTAGTGTTCTTGTTTTCATTTTTATATAGTTTAGATTACGCTTATTTATGCATACGTTTTGCATAGGTTAACAATGAAAGTGCATTTGTTTTAAACTTTCAGAGTATTATAATCAAATGTATTGGGGTACTTGACGAAAGTATGTCACGTATGTAACGAAGTATGCAAGAAATGTAACTAAGGGTTTAAAAAACCTATTTTGTCTTAGATTCGAGATACTCTAAAGGTGTTTTTTTGTAGGTTTCTTTAAAACATTTAATAAAATAGGAAGGCGTATTGAAGCCTACGGTATACGCTACTTCATTGACAGAAACATCAGAAGTGGTTAATATATGTACGGCTTGCTTTAGTCGCTGCGAACGGATAAAAGCAGAGGTCGAAAGCCCTGTAAAAGCCATCAACTTTCTATGCAGTTGCATACGGCTCATACCTACCGATTTGCAAAACAATTCGGCACTAAAATCTGGGTTTGATAGTTGCTCATCCATTACTTTTTGTACCCGATTGAAAAAACGAGTATCCGTTGGTGTTAAGGCAATATCTTTTGCTTTTAGCACTATTTCTTGACTATACCGATCGCGAAGTGTTCTTCGCGTTGCAATTAAGTTTTCTACTCTGGTTTGCAAAACAAGCAACTTAAAGGGTTTGGTAATAAAATCGTCAGCACCTGATTGCAGCCCTTGTAGTTCTTTTTCTTCACCCATACCCGCCGTCAATAATATAATCGGAATATGACTTGTGCGTTCGTCTTGTTTTAAGGTGTTGCATAGTTCAATACCATCGCAAATGGGCATACGCACATCGGTAATGATAAGATCTGGAACCACTTCTAAAGCTGTTTCAATTCCTAGCCGCCCATTTTCGGCCTCGAATATGCGGTACTTATTTTTCCAAACAGATTTGATAAACTGTCGTACTTCTTTATGGTCTTCAACAATCAAAAGAATGGGTAAATCTTCTTCACTTATATTTTCAATACCTTTCTCATTGATATCAATGCTTTTAGAAAATAAACTCTCAACAGACGCATGTGGTTCAGCACTAATTTCTATTTGATCACTATAAGAAAAGGCTTCTTTTTGTATGGGTAAATTCACATGAAATTGAATCGTCTTCTCATTGATCATTTGCACCGTAATTTCGCCTTGATTTAAATGTACCAATTCTTTGACCAAAGAAAGCCCAATGCCAGCGCCTTCAGAATAATCGTTTTGTTGGTAAAAACGCGTAAATAGTTTCTCAATTTCTATATTTGATGAAGTTGATATGCTGTTTTCAATAGTTAGCGCTAACCAGTCATTTTTGGCTGATGCTTCAAATTTACAAATGCCCCCATCAAGACCATGCTTAAAAGCATTCGATAAGAGGTTTGTAACTATTTTCTCAAGGGTATCTTCATCATACAAAGCGTCTTCTAAATTCGATATAGCAATCGTATATTTTATATTTTTAATTTTTGCTTTATATTCGAATGAGTTGACCAACATTCCTAAAAATAAACCAAGATTTCCTTGAGCTATTTTCAATTTTAGTTTTCCCTTTTCAAGTTGGGCTAGATGTAGTAACTGATCTACAAGCGCTATTAATCGGTTCGTATTCCGTTTGATCATTGAAAAATTGGTAAAATCGGCTTCGCTAAGCGAACCTTCACTCAATTTAGCATCAACTGGACCTGAAATTAGCGTTAATGGTGTTCGAAACTCGTGCGAAACATCGGTATACAATTTCGATTTAAAGTCGTTTAAACGTTTTAACCTTTCCGCTTCTTCTTGCTGTATTTGTAAATTCAAGCGCATACGTAGCCGCCATTTCAAATAACTATAAATACCATAAATACCTGCCAAGAATAAAATGAAGTATATAAGCTTGGCAAGCTTAGTAAGATACCAGGCAGCGCTTATTGAAAATTTATAGCTGACGGGGTCCTCGTTCCAAACACCATCATAATTACTAGATTTCACTTGAAATTCATAGTTTCCTGAAGGTAATTGAGAATAACGAGCAAGGTTTATGTTACCTGTATTGACCCATTCTTCATCATAATTCAACAAGCGATATTGGTACTGGTTTTTTTCAGGAAGCGAAAATTGAAGGCTTGAGAAGGTAAATGTGAGTGTGTTTTCACTATGTTTTAGTTCGAGGTTTTGTAGTAATGGTCGAGATTCATTAAAAACTGCTAAGTCGGTAATGGTCGTTTTCGGTAGTACATTGTTTTCTTTTAATTGATCTGGTTTAAACCAGTAAAATCCATCAAGACCTCCAAAATATAGATTGCCCGATTTGTCTTTATGATACGCTCCGGTATTAAACTCCGTAGACAAACCATCATAATTAGCATAATTTACAATTTCAGGTGGGGCATCAAGTGATTCTGAAGGAGTGAATTTGGTGATACCTTTGTTAGAACTTAACCATAGATTTTGTTCCTTATCAGGTAGTATGCCATAGATAACATTGTTTGCAAGTCCGTCTTTGGTAGAATAAGCATAGAATTGCTTTTTCTGGGGATCAAATGCGTTTAATCCTGCACCGTTAGTTCCTATCCATAAAATACCCTTAGGGTCTTCATAAAGTGATTTAATATTGTTGCTTGCAATAGCATTTGCAGATTCTGAATACTGATACCATTTAAAGGTTTCCGTTTTTAAATCAAAGGAAGCAATACCCTTTTCTTCAGTCCCTAACCATAATAGGTCGTTTTTTCCTTCTGCTAACACTCGAATGTTATTGCCAGGAGGGCCAGATTTCGCATTTGTATCGACCTTGAATTTTTTTAATTCGCCTTTGTTCTTATCAAACTTGATAAGACCTTCTTCTCTAGTTGCTAACCATACATCGCCATTCTTATCCAAAAAAATATCCCAAATAGTCTCTGCAGATAAGAGAATTTTAGTTTTGGTATCATAATGTTTAAAACGGTTCTCTGTATCTAATATACTTAACCCAGCGCCTTGGCTTCCGATCCAAAGTTGATTCTCTTTGTCAACTAGCAAACTCATAATTCGGTCTGATTTTACTTTACTTGAAGAAATTGAATTCGTCTTGTAAGCTTGCCAACTATTGGTAGCTGGTTCATAGCGGGTAAGGCCTTTACCTGAGGTACCCACCCAGATTCCTTCGTTTTGATCAACAGCAAGGGCACGAACCACATCTACATTAATGCTTTCAGGGGTCTGATAGTTGGTGAGCGAATTGAATTTTTCTAAATACTCATCATAATAGCTAATGCCAGCACCGTCAGTTCCAAACCATAAAGTACCAGTATAGTCTTCATAAATACAGAGTACATCATTATAATGAAGTGCCTTGGGGTTATTTTCTTCTACATGAAAATTGGTGATTGTTTTCTTTTCGAAATCGAGCATGTAAAGTCCCCTGCCATAGGTGGCGACCCATAAGCGATTCTTGGTATCGATATGAAGATCGGTAATGTTCAAATCTAGTGGAAGTGGGTCGATAAAATCTGACGCTCCTATTCTTTGATAAGCAACACTCTTTTGTTCTTTAAAATATAGTCCGTCGCCGAAAGTCGCAGCCCATTGTTTACGCTCTAAATCAAAAACAATATCGCTAAAATTTGAAGTAATTGGCTCACCGAATATTGTCTTAGGCGCTACATCAGTTAGTTTTTGCGTTTTTGGGTTGTATTTAGAGATTCCGGCATCTTTAGCGAGTAATAGGCTGCCAAATTCATCTTGAACAATGTTATAAATGGTCCCTTTAATTTCTTGAGAAGGAATTACTTGTTGCGGTATGTCTTCATTCGGCTTTAAAACAAACAACCCATTTGAATAAGTACCAAACCAAATATTGAAATTTACATCTTGAAATACCGTACTTGCATCACGTATGCCGTGCAAAGGCTCAAAATTATTACTATCTCGATTTAATTTATAAGGAATTTTGTCTTGTGGAATAATCCAAACAAAGCCCTTGCGATCGGTATATACTTTGCCTAGGTTACTATAATCAGGTTTTGTAATATCTACAAAAGAGTAAGGTAAGATATCGAACTTACGACCATGGTATTTATTAAGACCGTCTTGGGTGGCTATCCAAAGATAACCTGTACTATCTTGGGTAATTGAAACTGTACTATTTTGCGAGAGACCTTCTTTAACAGATAACTGTCTAAAGGTTATTTGCGACTGCGGATAAAGTATTGCTGTTGCGCACAAACCAAGAAGCAAACTAAACATTTTGCGAGAACGAACAATAAAAACTAATAATTTCACTTACTCAAGATAAGACAATTAGTGTACATATTTGATTTGCTACTGATGTCTAACTATTCTAAAGATAATTTCAAAATCTTTTGTTATTATGAATTGCGTACATACAAATACAGAATCACATGGTCTTGCACTCACTTTACTTCTATTTGTGAAGAATCAAAACCCATGCCATTGCCCAAGCCTACTAAGTTGCCCTTTTGTTCGATGTATAAAGTATTAATTTCTTAAAAATTCAAATAAAATTTCCGTTAGGTTGATGTGCTTCATTATAATTGCCAATTGTAATTTCCCAATTCTGCGTCACTTTAAAACGTTCTAATAACATTAAGCTTAGTGTATTGTTAATTAGGGACGGTACCTTTATTCATAAAAAAAGACCAGAAGCTTTACTTCTAGTCCTTATTATTATTTATGATACCACCAAGCCGTACGGCCCTTCTAGTGTTTCAAAATCAAAACTTGTTGCGATTGGTGCTGATTTAGGTAGTTCCCCCGAAACCTATAATCAAACTAAACACCTTAACCAAAATGTTGGTTTGGTGCCAATTCGCAACAATTCACTAGACGAATCCCGTTACTAGAACAGTTTTACGTTCCTATTTTCAACGTATACCCTAGACCGTACCTATTGGATTGGCAGTTTCATAAAATTTTAATACCAATTTATTTTCAAAGTATTATTTAACTCGTTCTTTAGGGTTTTATCCTCTCTTTACCCAGCCAATATAGTTCAAGTATTTATAAAATTATAAGAATTTCTCAAAAAAAACAAATATGACCTATAATACTCTTACAAAATATTGTGTTATTTTATTGCTTCAAATTGTCTCTTTCGCACTTAGTAAAAGTCACATAATTGCTTCTGTTATCAAAATGTAGCACCCAGTAAACTATCTTTCTTTTTTTGTTTTGAACTAAACTATTTTCTAATACTTACTTGTTCACGGCTATTTCTTTCTTCAAATACTCCTTTTCAGTAATAACTTCGTCATTATTAGTTGTTAAACTATCTTCATGAAGGTACCTATTTGAATTCTCGGTAAAGACTGCAAACAACAGCACTAAAATCAAGAATAAGAATATTGCAAGGCATCTTTTCATAGCTCCTGTTTTAAATATTAAAGATTTGGTCTAAATCTTTTGCCAGGGAACTTGAATATTAGTTTTAATAAAAATCTAATTTATAGCCGACCCGCTGTTCTTAAAACCCAAAATGTATAAATGGTGCTGTTTCATGTATAAATTGTAACAGGTTTTAAGTTTAAAACGGATCACTACATCAATTGATTTGATTAAAATAAGAACGCCGATTGCGGTAAAATTTATTTTAATGGATTTTTAGGTAACTTATACTTAAATTACATCCATCGACACATCTTTTATAAATTCTCTTTTTAGAACGACCTATATTTGATTCACTTTCTAGTTTATGTATCCATAATTATGATTGAAGCGGTAATAGTTGATGATGAGATAAAAGCACTACAAAGCTTAACTTGGGAATTGACAAATTTTAGCAATGAAATAAATGTATCGGCATCTTTTACCGATCCTTTTGAAGCGCTTTCTCATTTAGAAAAAAATACGCCGGATTGCCTTTTTTTAGATATCGAAATGCCAACCATGGATGGCTTTCAATTTATACAAAAACTTACCAACAAAAATTTTCCAGTAGTTATTACTACGGCTTATAATCAATATGCAATTAAGGCACTTAAGAATGAGGCCATTGATTATCTTTTAAAACCAATAGATACTGATGACCTTAAAGACACGCTAGTTAAGATAAAGAAATACAATTCTAAAAATTATACCGCTGATCGTTTAGAAAAAATCTTGATAAACTTTAATTCCAAAGCTATAGACAAAAAAATAACCTTCAATACGGATGGAAAATTAGTTTTCTTAGAAAGTGATGAAATTATTTACGCAGAATCTGACGGAAATTACAGCACTATTTACCTTGTTGATGGACAAAAAATTGTGTTAACCAAAAAATTAAAAGAGGTGAACGAGATATTACCAGATGCCTCGTTCTTCAGAATTCACAACTCTTTTATTATTAATCTTACCAAAATAAAGGAGTTTCTTAAAACAGATGGATATGTTATTTTGAAGCCAAATCATAAAATACCAGTTTCAAGGCAAAAGAAATCTAACTTTCTTGATATGTTGTAACTTTTCGCATGAGTTATCAGATTCAACATAATGCACAAGACATTTCGCTCTTTATGTTTAGCAAATTAAAATGCTTTCATTTAGTCCTTCTCCTTTTAATAAGCCTATCTGGATTTTCTCAGTCGATTTCAGATGACTTTAGAAAATCTGTTGATAGCCTTATAAATTTAGGGCCGCTAACCTATGGTGAGATTGATTTAGTCTTAAATAAAAGTAGAAATGATTCCGTTTTAATGCGCTACTTTTTTAAAGAAGCAGTCGACAATAATTATCTAGACGGACAAGCTTATGCTTTAAATCAACTCGGAAGAAAGTATCGAAATACCTCACAATTTTCAAAAGCGCTAGGGCTACATCAGCGGGCTCTTGAAATTGCCGTAGATGCAGACAATTTAGAATTTAGAGTATATGCTCTTAACATGTTGGGTGTTGTTCACAAAAGGTCTGATGCGATATTAGCGGCCTTAGACTATTATCAAAAAGCGCTCAAACTAGCGGAAACTGTTAAAAACCCGAAAATCGGTCTTCAAAGAAGCATGAATGTTTCGCTAAATGGTATTGGCAACATTTACAAAACCTTAGAACAATACGAAGTTTCTATCGAGAAATTTACACAAGCTTTGATTCTAGATGAACAAATGAATAATACACTAGGACTTGCCATTAATCACTTCAATATTGGAGAATGTCATGAATCTAAAGGTGAAATTGAAGAAGCCCTTCAAAGTTTTCAAACCTCGCTTTCTTATAACGAAGAAATAAATTCAGAACGCGGTAAAATTCATTGCAATTATAGTATTGCCCATGTTTATGTGCATATGGGCAGAACTAATGAAGCCCTTAGCATGCTTCAAAATGCTCTTTCAAAAGCGATAAAATTAGGAGATAAAGGCATTATTTCTTCCGTAGAAATAAATTTGGGATGGGCCCATTTAAATTTAAAGCAGTTCAAACAATCAAAAAACCATTTGAGCAACGGTCTTCGAATAGCGGAAAATCTTAACCTGTCTAGCCAAAGGGCTGAAGCGAACAAATTTTTATCTGAACTTGCAATTGCTCAAAACAATTATAAAGATGCTTTAGCGTATTATGTTAAATCACAAAGCTTGTCTAACGAAATTTCAAATGTTCGAAATTTACGTTATGTCAATGACATGATAGTCCGCTATGAAAACGAGAAACGAGAGAATAGATTGAAAGAAGTTCAAGAAGAGCGTGACGCAGCAAACTTAGAACTTATAAAAAGTCGTACCGGATTATTGATTGGTAGCCTAGCTATTGCCTTGTTGGCTGGCATATTATACATTTTATACCGTCAATATCAATTAAAGAATGAAAAGAAGTTAATAACGCTTGAGCAAACCATGCTTCGCAGTCAAATGAATCCTCATTTTTTGTTCAATTCACTTAATTCAATCAAACTATATATCATTAATAATGAACAAAAAAATGCAGTTCATTATTTAAACAAATTTTCAAAATTAGTTCGAAAAATATTAGAAGCTTCTTCACTTCGTGAAATTCCGCTTTTTGAAGAACTAGAGACTGTAGAATTATATATGAATATTGAAAATATTCGCTTTTCTAACGAAATAGATTTTAAAATTGAAATTGATGAATCTATTGATCCGCATAACATCAAGGTTCCTTCATTGATTTTACAACCTTTTCTAGAGAATGCTCTTTGGCATGGACTTTCTTCAAAAATTGGAGACAAAAAGATACTATTGAATGTATCAAAAGCCACGAATGATGCCTATATCATCATAAGTGTTACAGATAACGGTATTGGGCGAGCTGCTTCAGAAAAAATAAAAGAGAATAAAGTATTAAAGCGGAATTCTGTTGGTATTGATATTACCACAGATCGACTAACTAATTTTTCAAAAGATTATCAAAACTCATTTTACCTTGAAATTCTAGATTTGTACCATGAAGATGGTACCGCTAATGGCACCAAAGTAATTTTAAACGTTCCTATGATTTAAGATGTTTAACCGCTACTTCTTCAAGTTCATCGTACCAACCTTTTCCAAATTTTCGAACCAAAGCTTCTTTAACAAATTTATATACAGGCACTTTAAGTTCTGCCCCCAAAGAACAAGCTGGGTCACATATTTCCCATTTATGATAATTAACCGCTGTCAATTCGGTGTAGTCTTTAACTCGTACCGGATATAAATGACATGAAACGGGTTTTTTCCAGGTCGTTATTCCTTGATTATAAGCTTCTTCAAGACCACATTTTGCAACCTTATCTTTTGAAAAAATAACATAGGCGCATTCACTTCCATTGATTAAGGGAGTTTCCCACTCACCATCTTCACCTTTAACGAACGCCCCTTGATCTGCAATTGCCGCAATACCTTCAGGTCTTAAAAATGGTTTTACTTTCGAATAAATGTCAACTAAAATCTCTGTTTCCCTATCTTCTAAAGGTGCTCCGGCATCACCATCAATACAGCATTGACCTTTACATGCATTGAGATTGCAAACAAAATCATTTTCAATAATTTCTTCGGATACTATGGTTTTTCCTATTTGAAACATACGCAATAAATGAAAACTCTAAAGATACATTTTCGAAAGTATTTAAGCCCGAAAATATTTCATTTATAGGTAGTGAAAATACTGTTTATTAGCTTTAAATTTGCGGCAAAATTACCGAATGTGCTTTTCATTGGGTATAAATTAACTTTGGTTATGTCGCTAAATTTAAATTTTGATATTCGAGAAATTGCCTCCTCAAGTATGATACTATTTGCAGTCATTGATATTGTAGGAAGCATACCAATTATAATAGGTCTTCGTAATAAAGTAGGCCATATACATTCAGAAAGAGCATCGATAGTAGCTGCTATTATGATGGTAGCTTTTTTGTTTGTGGGAGAAGAAATTTTAAATTTAATTGGTATTGATGTGAACTCATTCGCAGTCGCTGGGTCTTTTATTATATTCTTCTTGGCTATAGAAATGATTTTAGGCATTTCATTATACAAAGACGACGCGCCAGAAAGTGCCTCTATTGTACCTATTGCGTTTCCACTTATTGCAGGTGCAGGTACGATGACTTCATTGCTATCCTTAAGAGCTGAATTTCACGTTGAAAACATCATAATTGCCATTGTTGTAAATATTATCTTTGTGTACTTGGTACTTAAATCATCTAAGCGAATAGAAAAAATATTAGGTAACAACGGAATTAGCATTATACGAAAAGTGTTTGGAGTGATACTTTTGGCTATTGCAGTAAAGTTATTTACAAGCAATATCAATCAACTTTTCTAATACACATTATTTGGTGCTAGAATTTCGATTAACGAATAAATTAATGTTTACCATATGAACAAAACCCTTACTATAATTCTCATTGTTCTAGCTTTAGCCTTAATCGCTTATAATGTTACTTTGGTTAATTTCGAAAATTTAATGGAAGGTGATAGCGCTATTGCTTTAATTGGAATCGTTGCTTCGTTAAGTGCGATCGTACTTTTGCTGATTTTTATTTCCTCAAAAAAGATTCAAGATAATATCAACAAAGATTAATTCGTAGCCTCAATTAATTCAGCTTCATTTTGCTTAACCAAGGGATTATCAAGTTCTAAAACTTGATTTAACATAGCGTCTGCTTGGCTTTTTATCTTGGCGTGAACGTTGGCTCCAAATAGTTGCTCAGCAAGAGCTGCTTTTAGATAAAGTTTTACATTTTTCTCATAATCATAAAACCTCATATTGATATTTTTACTTACGGCATAGCCTACAAAACGATCAAAAAGAATATCATCTACCTTAAAATCACTCATAAACTCTTCTTGGGAATAGTCTTCATATAGTTTGCGATCTTCATCAAGATGCTCAAAAATGAAATAGGGTATAAACGAGCTATCCATACTTTCAATAGCTTCTTCTTCATTTGAACCTATGGGTACAAATACATCAGGAATAATACCGCCGCCGCCATAAACCACTTTACCTTTAGGGGTCGTAAATTTTAAAGAGTCGACTACTTTTATACTATCTAAAGAAACCATTTCACCACTATGATAGCGATCAGTAAAACGTTTGTAGTAATCTTTAGCTCCATCTTTATAATTCTTTTGAATGCTTCGCCCAGTAGGCGTATAATACCTTGAAACTGTTAGTCTAACCGCTGAGCCATCGCCAAGTTCCATTTCACGCTGCACAAGTCCTTTGCCAAAAGATCTTCTACCCACAATAGTACCTATATCATTGTCTTGCAATGCTCCGGCGATAATTTCACTTGCAGAAGCAGATCGCTCATTAATTAAAACATATATGGGCTTGTCTTCGAAACTTCCCTTATCGGTAGCATGAATTTTATTGATTTTACCCTTTTTATTCTTTGTAAAAAGAATCAATTTACCATCCTTTAAAAATTCATCTGCCATTTGTTCTGCGATACCTAAATAGCCACCTGGGTTATCTCTTAAATCAAGAGTTAATTTTGTTGCCCCTTGTTTTTGAAGGTCTTTCAGAGCCGCTTTGAATTCTTTAAATGTAGATTCTGCAAAACGATTAACCTTGATATATCCCATATCTTGGCTAAGCATGTAATAAGACTGCACACTCTTAATGGGTACAATACCTCGTTCCACGTTGACCGTAAAAGTTCGGTCTTCCTCTTTACGATACACTTTCAATTTCACCGAAGTACCTTGTTTGCCTTTTAATTTTTCTACAATTACCGAAGTAGGCATATTTTTTCCGTAGAGCGTATCATTATCTGCCATTAATATACGGTCACCTGCCTTTATTCCTTTTAAATAACTAGGTCCATTGGCAATGGTTCTAATTACAGAGATAGAATCTTTGTAAGGGTAAAAATTAATACCAATACCCACAAAATCACCTTTCATACTTTCAGAAACTTGTGACATTTCTCGTTTGGGAATATACACCGAGTGCGGATCTAGTTTTTCTAAAATATTATTGACTGTTACATCAACAATACTGTCGGTATCAATATCATCAACATATTCATAATCGATATAATCAATCAATCTATTTAGTTTATCTTTTTTAGAATTGGTAGTAAATAGCTTTTCTGGCGTGTCGTTAAAATCGAGTTTTCCCCCAAGAAAAAAGCCTAAAGCCAAAGCTGCAGCTAATATTGTTGGCCATAAGAAGTTCCTATTTTTTCGCATTTTAAAGGCCTATTTTTTTGATGTTTTAATTTTAGTGATATGTGTCAATGCAACGCCTGCTTTTTCTAAAAACTTTAATCCTGAATCGTCTTTATAGGCAAGGTTGTACACAACACGTTTTATGCCAGATTGATGAATCAGCTTGCTACATTCTCGGCATGGCGATAAGGTGATATACAAGGTTGCTCCTTCACAAGATTGCGTAGAGGAGGCTACTTTTGAAATTGCATTCGCTTCAGCATGCAAGACATACCATTTGGTATACCCCTCTTCATCTTCACAAAAATTTTCAAAACCTGTAGGTGTGCCATTGTATCCATCAGAAATAATCATTCTATCTTTTACAATAATAGCACCTACTTGCTTTCGTTTACAATACGACAATTTTCCCCATTCTTGCGCCATTCGCAAATAAGCTTTGTCATATTTCTCTTGTTTCATTTTCTTCATACGAACCGGCTATTAGCAGACAACTAAGATACCTGCTTTCAAAAATTCTTACAACCTAAATAGGTTAATTTTAACATAGCGCTACTTTGGGAACGCAGTAATCAACATTGGTATTGTAATTAATATGATTAAAAAAGAGCCAACTATAGTAAAAAGTGTAGGTTTTACTTTTGCAATAGAAATAAATAGGTAAGACAGGCCTAGAACTAAAAGTACAATGAGCACTTGTGAAATTTCTATTCCTGAAGCAAAACCTAGCAAAGGCACTATTTTTTCTTCTTCTTCAGCCATCAGCAAATTGAAGTAATTGCTAAAGCCAAAGCCATGTATCAATCCGAAAAAAATAGTAGCAACGACGTGCAAACCCAAGCTTTTGTTTTCGACCGTTGATTTCACATAAATTAAATTAAAAATAGCCGTACACAAAATGCTTACAGGAATTAAAAATTCAATCAAGCTGACATCCATTACCAAAATTCCATAAACAGATAAAAACAAGGAGATACAATGTGCAATGGTAAATATGGTAGCCAATAAAACTACTTTTTTCCAACTTTTAAAAGTAAACGGCAAGGCTAATGCCATCAAAAATAAAATATGGTCGTAAGCAGCAAAATCGAGAACATGATTAAGGCCTAGTTTGATATAGAAAATAAAATCTTGCATTTTTTGTAGTGTTCAGATGGTAATCACAGTTGACAGTTTTTGCTATTCAACTCAAATAGCAAGGGTGAAATTTAAGATTGCTGCCAACTGCTACTGCTTTCTTCTCTTAAAGGCCTCTTTCTTTTTGGATAATTTCGTAGGCTTTTTGTACTTCTTTAAATTTTTCTTCGGCTCCTTTCTTAATAGCTTCATTCTCGGTGTTTACCCGATCAGGATGATATTTTTTTGCCATTGTACGATAGGCTTTTTTAATCTGATCATCGCTAGCCGTCTTTTCAATTTCCAAAATCTTATATGCTGTATTTGCAGATTTCACAAACATCGCTTTAATACTTTCTAAATCACGAATTGCAATTCTTAAATACCCAGCAATCTCTTGAATTTTAGATATCTCTGCTGCACTAACACCGCCATCTGCTTGAGCAATACCGAATAAAAAATGTAATAGCTGAAGCCTAACCTCATACCGAGTTCTTTGATTTAAAAAAGTGCAAATACGCCGCGCAGAAATTTCACGTTTTTTGTTAATGTCATTGAAAGTTCTAAAAATAGCGTTCGCCTTTTCTTTACCATACGTTTGTACAAAATATTGACGCACATAATCCATTTCTGTTTGGCTAACGGTACCATCAGCCTTTATTACAATAGAGCATAACGAAAGTAAATTGATTTCGAAATCAGCTGGTGTAACTCTTTGCCGCGTTATATCTCTTAGAACACCCTCTGGGCCGTTATTTTTTTGACTAAAACTATCAATAGCTGTTCCTACAAAAAAGCCTAAAATTGCTCCGGGAAAACGAAATAAATAATAGCCTAGAACTGCTAAAACAAATTTAAACATGAACCTCTACATTTTTACCAAAGATATTAAATGAGAATATAGTAATGCGCGAAAAAAAAAGACAAAAATCCAAAACCAAATTTTGGCTTTGATCGAAAAATTAGGCAAGCACCTCAATCATTTCTATTTTTCACAACTGAACGTTAAGGTCTGTAATAAAATACGACAAAACCCCTATCTTTGATAACTGAATAAAAAATAGAGAAATATGTATCCTGCAGAATTAGTAAAACCAATGAGAGAAGACTTGGCCATGGCTGGGTTTGAAGAATTATATACGGCTGAAGCAGTTGAAAAAGCAATCAACAAAGAAGGAACTACCCTGGTAGTTGTGAATTCTGTTTGTGGTTGTGCTGCAGCTAACGCTAGACCAGCGGCTAAAATGAGTTTACAAAACGATAAGAAACCCAATCATGCGGTTACCGTTTTTGCTGGCGTTGACACCGAAGCTGTTGATGCGGCACGTAATCTTATGATTCCTTTTCCACCTTCTTCGCCAAGTATGGCTTTATTTAAAAATGGGGAATTGGTTCATATGATTGAACGTCACCATATAGAAGGGCGCCCAGCCGAATTGATAGCAGAAAATTTAACAGCAGCGTATAACGAGTTTTGTTAAAAATTTATTTTGCTTAACCTCTTGGTTGAGGTAGCTATAAAAATAAAAAAAACCGTTCTTATAGAGCGGTTTTTTTAGTGCTACACCTCATTATAATCCGATTCCTTTGGTTTATCTTTTATGGGTCTAAATAGAATCTTATTTTTGTTCGGTGAAAAAGCTACTAGCATATCCGCTTTCGCTGATTTACGTTTTCGTTTTTACGTTAACGTTATTGGTATTTCATCCTATTCAATGGGTCTGTTATAACGTATTTGGCTATGCTATTCATGGTAAGTCTGTGGCAATCATGAATTTATGTTTGATGCGTTGCAGTCATCTTTTAGGAGGCACTTACGCTTTCAATGCCGTTGAAGACGTACCTACTGATCGCCCTTTGATCATCGTTTCAAACCACCAAAGCATGCATGATATTTCTCCAATAATTTGGTTTATGCGCAAGCATCACCCCAAATTTGTGAGCAAAAAAGAACTCGGATGGGGTTACCCAAGTGTTTCCTATAATTTAAGGGTTGGTGGTTCAGCACTTATTGACAGAAATGATAAAAAACAGTCCTTACAAGAAATCGCCAAATTGGGCAAGTATATTGAAGAACACCATAGAAGTGCTGTTATTTTTCCTGAGGGAACCCGAAGTAGAAACAACGGTCGACCCAAACCTTTCAAGCCAACGGGCATGAAAATACTTATGAAAAATGCCCCATCTGCATTAATTGTGCCCATTAGTATTAATAATTCATGGAAAATGCTGCGATATGGAAAATTTCCCGTTGGTATTTTTAGTCATATTACTTTTGATATGCATTCGCCCATTGCTATTGAAGGTGATTTAGATGAATTGATAGCTCGAACAGAAGCCATTGTTGTAGCAGGTGTAAACTCTTTCGAATGACAAATGAGAAAATAATTGAGCAAACCATGTCTTTTGTCAAAAGGACTTTAAAAGGAGCTGAAGGAGGACATGATTGGTTTCATACGCATCGGGTATATTTAAATGCATTAAGCATCGCTGAAAATGAGAAAGTGAACCCTTTCATTGTAGGCCTTGGCGCTTTACTTCACGATATTGCTGATGCTAAATTTCATAATGGTGATGAAAGTGTTGGGCCAAAATTGGCATCCGAATTTTTACAGGCTATTGAAGTAGAACAAAAAGTGATTGATCATGTAGTGCTAATTATAGAGCACATATCGTTCAAATCAAGTTTACCAAATGCATCCAAAAAACAAGAAAAGTTCAACTCTTTAGAACTTCAAGTCATACAAGATGCTGATCGTTTAGATGCTATTGGAGCTATCGGAATTGCACGTGCTTTTAACTACGGGGGCTTTAAAAATAGAGCACTTCATGACCCTGATATTCGACCTAATTTGAATATGACCAAAGAACAATATAAAAAATCAACAGGGCCAACCATAAATCATTTCTACGAAAAATTGCTATTGCTAAAAGATAAAATGAATACAAAAGCTGGAAAGCAATTAGCAAAAAAACGGCATCAATTTATGCTCGATTATTTGGGTCAATTTCAAAGCGAATGGACGGGAAATTTGTAAATAGAACACTTCAAACTATATTGTAAGCTTCCTCATAAAATCAGCAGCTTATCTTTCCTTTTTTGTATCTTCCTTGCTCTTAATTCAATATACATCCAAGATGCAAAGAAGAAAATTTATCAAAAAGTCGGCGGCAGCTTCAGCTGCATTCTCAATTGTTCCAAGTTTTGTGATGGGCAAAAATCATGTGCCACCTAGTGACACACTCTATGTGGGTGCTTTTGGTGTCGGAGGTCGTGGTGCCGGAGTAATGCAAGGTATGCATGCGACAAAGAAAGTAAAGTTTGTAGCGCTTTGTGATGTTGATGACAGAAGAGCAGCTGATACCTATAAAAAATATCCAAAAGCAAAACGATTTAAAGATTACAGAAAAGTTTACGACAAGCATCTCAACGAAATTGATGCCATAATGGTAGCAACACCCGACCATATGCACGCGTCTATCGCGTTACCTTTTATGAGAGCTAAAAAGCACGCTTATGTTGAAAAACCGCTAACACATAATATCAATGAGGCTCGATTGATGACTACCGTTGCGAAAGAAAATGGTATTGTTACTCAAATGGGAAACCAAGGTGCTTCAAGTGCTGGTAGTCGCGAAGCTAGAGAATGGATTGATTCTGGTGTTATCGGAAAAATATATAAAGTAGACTGTTGGACAAATCGTCCCGTTTGGCCGCAAGGTGTTCCGGCCCCTACAGAAAAACAAGCCGTACCTGAAGGATTAGATTGGGATCTATGGTTAGGAACAGCGGCAATGCGCGATTATAATGATGCGTATTTACCGTTCAAATGGAGAGGCTTTTGGGACTTTGGAACGGGGGCCCTAGGTGATATGGGATGCCATATTATGGAAACTCCTTTTGGAGTTCTTGACTTAGGCTATCCGACAGAAGCAGAAGCGAGTTGCACCACCAATTGGGTTGGTGATTTTGTGGAAGCTGATTATAGTGCTTCATGCCCTGCATCTTCTATAGTGCGTTTAAAATTCAATACTCAAGCGCATGGCGATATTGCTTTGAACTGGTATGATGGCGGACTTTTACCTGATCTGCCAGACGAGCTGAAAGACGGAGAAAAGATTGGTGATGGTGGTGGTGGTTCTATTTTTTACGGAACCAAGGGAATATTAATTGCAGACACCTATTCAAGAAATGCAAGATTATTACCTAGTTCAAATATGGAATTGTTCAATGCGCCTAAACCTTATCTCAAAAGAATTGAAGGTGATACTGATGGCCACCAAAATAACTTCGTAGAAGGCTGTTTGAATGGCACAGAAACATCCTCAGATTTCAAACGTTCTGGTCCATTGACCGAAGCTGTATTGATGGGGAATTTAGCGATCAAGGCTTTCCAATACAAGAAATATAAAGCCGGCAAAAAAGCAGGCGACTGGGATCCGTTTGAGTACCCAGGAAGACGCAAAATTCTTTGGGATGGGGCTAATATGAAAGTCACCAATTGGGATTTAGCCAATGAATGGGTAAAAGGAAATTATCGCAAAGGCTGGGAATTATCTTAGGTCTTTCTCGACACTATAAAACCTTCCATTTTAATATTAAAAATGGAAGGTTTTTCTATTATTTGTTATGTTCTAAAAAGAATAGCCTGCTGATATTTGTAAAACATTGTTCTGACTGCTGTCTAAAGCGTCATTGCTATTAATGTTAGTAATACCTTTGTTATAGCGTAAGCTGAAAAACATATTATTATTTAATTTATAAGAGGCCCCAATTGCAACGGCAACATCAATACTATTGAAATTTTCTTTTATATCATTAGTAGAAATCAAATACCCAGCAACTGCTCCTGCTTCAGCACTCAAACCTTTTATTATATAGTACTTACCTAATAGCGGAAGGTTTACATAATCTAACCTTAAGTTATCGCCAGAAAAATTCCATTGGTTGCCTTGAGAAGAAAAAAGTAACTCTGGTTGTACAGCGAACTTGTCTGAAATTGGTATTTCTGCTACTCCGCCAACGTGAAAACTAACTTTTGAGGTTAATCCCCCTAAATTCACATAGGCATTTCCACTTACAGAAGACACATTAACTCCTCCTTTTACTCCAAAACTTAATTCTTGTGCAGATCCGAATACGAATAAAAGACACGATACTATTGTAAAAATTGATTGTTTTTTCATGATTCTAAATTTTATTTATTGTTTACAATCATTAATACAATAAATTCGAGAAGGTTAACATCATCTAAAAAATTCTTGCTATTAAAAAGCTATAGCTGCCCATTTATAAGCCTCATACCAACATTTTAATTTTTGAAAATATTTTGGCTTATTTATATTAAAAAGCCTCCCCTATTAAATAGGGAAGGCTTCAATAAATTATTTCTGAAATACGTAATCGTTATTTTGATGGTGAAACTACAGCTTCGCCAAACGTAACGTGTACTAATTGTTTTTTAGTTCCACGCTTTGCATAAAAAATAAGATCATTGCTTTTAATAAGCGGTTTTGAAACCATAATAGGTAATCGCACTTCTTTATCATCAATCAATTTCTTATGCGTCAAATTGCCGTCTTGATCAATTTTAAGAACGAACATGTTTGGATTTCTGCTGTATCCTTTTTTAAAGACTATACGATCTTTACCCAATTTTTGTGGGTTTTCTCCAGAATTAATAAAGAAATACATATCATCATCTTGGCCATAAGCTGTATAAGAGGCATAGGCCTCATCACCTTCTGTGACTTCTGCTTTATTGATATTTCTAGCCCATTCCATTACACCAGATGAATTTAGTTTGGCACATACAATATCGTTATAATGGTACCGATTTACTTTTCTTGAACTATTACCATCAAAAGCTTCACCATCAGTTACAAAATATTCTTCTGCACTAAAAAGGAGATCATTGTTTGACGTAATGTGAATATCCTTGAATATTAGATTTTTAATTTCTGCATCAATATCACGACCAAACTTATCTAACATAAATTGATCAGAAAACGGATTATACTTTTTACTCTGCACCGCCAACGAATTTGGATTCAATTTAAAATGAACCAAACCGTTGTAGCGATTATCTTTTCGATCGGCGTAAAACCCAACCACTATAAGCGCTCCATTTGAAAGTATAGGCTTCAGCGATTCTGGAAACCGACCAGCGTCAGCAAACTCCTGAATTTGATGTCCTTGGTTTGAAACACGCACCAATTCATATTGATAACGACGTTCTTTAACTTCAAAACGTTTCTTCTTAAAAAATGCCTTCCCCATAAAGTATACACTAGTCAAATCTTTGGATACTTCTATGTTTTCAAAAGCGTAATTCTTGTCTTTTACTTGTGATGTAAAATCATACTCTAATTGCTTTTTTAAGTCTGTTCCGAACAAATACATCGTGTATTTCTCCTTTTTACCTTCACGATGTTGTGCCGTAATAGCAAAGGCAGATTTTTCTTTATTGAAATGAACAGCAGTTGAAAATCCATCACCGAAATTACGGTTGTATTTATTCACCGCTAACGGATTGCTAACTTCTTTAGAGGCAATACTTAGTACTTTACGCTCTGTAAAATTAAACTCCCCCAAAGGACTTTGATGAACTACATACTCATACGCCAAGGCATCATCATTATACTTTAATTCTAGCAGATATAATTGTCCGTTTTTTATAAAACCGTCCACCATATATTGACCTGCGTATTTGTTGTTATAGTCTTCTACTAAGTTCAAATCAGCATCATACATTTCAACAAAGTGCCCTTTTGGTCTTAAGGGCATACCTCCATAATACGTGCGAACAATAATGGTATGATTGGTATCAGAACCACTAATGCTTAATACCGTTGAATATTTATATCTATCTGAATTCTTATCACCCAACTTGTAATTTACAGGAATGTCTTGTGCTTTAACAAATGTAAATACAAGGAGAAGTAACCCGAAAAGAAGCTTTTTAATGGAATGTTGCGAGGCAAAATCCAAAATTGAAAATTCGGAATTTGTAATTAGTTTTTTGGCTTTCATAAGTAGGCGTATTGGGCTATGCTATTTGCCAGGGAAGTCAGCTTTCCTTTTTTCTAAGAAAGCAGTTGTACCTTCTTCGAAATCGGCGGTGCCAAAACATTTACCAAAGGCTTTAATTTCAGCGGCATAACCGTTACTATCATGTTTAAAACCTTCATTTACCGCTTTTATTGCATAACCAATGGCGACCGATGAATTATTCGAAATTTTGGCTGCCAACTTTTCACAAAGACTTTGTAATTCTTCTTGAGGTACTACGTGATTTACCAAACCATAACTCAGCGCTTGGTCTGCATTAATCATACCTGCTGTCATGATCATTTCCATTGCTCTTCCTTTACCTACTAACTGGGGTAAACGTTGCGTACCTCCGTAGCCAGGTATTACGCCCAAAGAAACTTCTGGAAGTCCCATTCTCGCAGTATCACTCGCTACGCGAAAATGACAGGACATTGCTAATTCTAAACCTCCGCCCAGCGCAAAACCATTCACCGCGGCAATAACTGGGGTTGTTAAATTCTCGACCAAATCAAACAGTAGCTTTTGCCCTTTTTCTGCTAACTTACCGCCCTCCTTTACTGAGAAATTGGCAAATTCAGAAATGTCTGCTCCTGCTACAAAGGCTTTTTCACCGCTTCCGGTGAGAATAATGACCTTTATTTCTTCGTCTTTTTCTAAAGATTTAAATGCAGCACTTAATTCTTTTATAGTTTCTTTATTTAAGGCATTTAACTTGCTTGGGCGGTTGATCGTAATAATTGCTCGCGTATCATCTTGTTCTACTAGTATATTATTATAACTCATTTTGCTTTGTGTTTTATTTAAAAGGATATATTATGTTTTGATTCTTAAACCTCATCTAAGTCTAAAGCGCTTAATAAAAAAATCTTTTTTGTTCAATATGCCTTGCAATCCCACGGCTTATTTTTAAGAACACACCCAGGCTGCGCCAATCCACTCAAGAAGGGAAAATAATTAAATCGACCACATTCCTTCACTAACCGGAACAACTTGGCCGCCTACTTTTAATATATATTCGTTTTCATTCCGTTCTCCATCTAAATACAAGATAGACTTGCGCCCCATTTCAAAACCCTGTTCTACAATAGCTGATTGCTTCGGATGTAGGTGCTTTAATAAATAGGCTAAAAAGCAACCATTAGCGCTTCCGGTGGCAGCATCTTCCCAGATTTTTCCATCTTCTAAAACCAACATTCGCGTATGATAACTATGCTGTTCTTCTACAGTTTCAGTTGTGACAAAAAATAAATTCGTTGTTAAGCCCCTTGGGTTGTTACTCTTGAATAAACGTTCTCGCTTTAAAAATTCTTCAACTCGATCTGCATTCAATTTTAAGCTTTCAATGCTTTTCAGATCTTTTAGAAAAATAATCAAATACGGTAATCCTGTATTTACATCTTGAATGGGCATTGAAGCATCAAAATGATCTAATGGAATATCAAGTGCTTTAGACACCATTTCAGCAGCGAACATGGGTCCAAATTCAGGTTGTACTTGTTGCATGGTGAAACGACTTTCTTCTAGTTGCTTCGGATTTGCAATTGCAACGGGAATATCACCTTTCTTAAGTCTCAATACAATTTGTTCATGAGGTTCCTCTACAAAATATTTTGCTAGTATATACGAGGTTCCCAATGTAGGGTGGCCTGCAAACGGCACTTCGTATTCCGTAGTGAAAATGCGAACTCCAAAACTACCATCATTTTCAACACTTGTAATAAAAGTACTCTCCGCAAAATTGATTTCTCTAGTAATCTGCAACATTTGACTAGAAGACAACTTTTGCTCTAAATCTACAAAGACCGCTAGTTGGTTGCCTGCATACTTTTCTTGAGCAAAAACATCAACTATGTAAAATTGGATTGCCGCCATATGTTATTCTTGTTCAATTGCTTGTCGAGGAAATTTCACCGTAAACACGGTCCCCTTATCTGGTTGCGAAGTAAAATCGATACTTCCGTTATAGCTTTCTACAATATTTTTTACCATCCCAAGACCAAGGCCCATACCGCTAGATTTCGTAGTAAACTTAGGCTCAAAAACCTTATCGATAAACTCATCATGAATACCTACACCATTATCAGCCACAGAGAGTTTTACAAAATCAGGTTCTGAAGCAACGGAAACCAAAATACGGGGAGACGCCTCGTCAGGCACCGCCTGAATTGCATTTTTAACAAGATTCGTTACTACACGAATTAATTGTGTGCGATCTAATTTGGCTATTATTTCTTCTTCCTCAGAAATAAAATGAATATAATCTTCCGTAAAAATATCTAAGGCTAGTTTAACAATTTTAACCACGTTTAAGGTTTCATTTTGCTGTGCAGGCATTTGAGCAAAATTCGAAAAAGCAGATGCTATATTACTCATTGTATCGATCTGCTGAATTAATGTTTTCGAATATTCTGCTACTTTATGGTCTATCTCTGGATCTTCAGGATCAAATTTGCGCTCAAACATTTGAACGCTTAAGCGCATTGGTGTCAGCGGATTCTTAATTTCATGCGCAACCTGTTTCGCCATTTCGCGCCAAGCTTGTTCTCGTTCACTTTTGGCTAGTTTCGCAGCACTTTGTTCTAATTCATCGATCATAGCATTATAAGAATCAACGAGTTTTCCGATTTCAGAACTTGGGTCTTCAATAAAGATCTTTTCATTCCGTTTGGTTAAATCTGTTTTATGCATCATATCAGAAACCGTCTCTAAAGATCTCGTAATATATTTTGAAATAAAATACGCTAAGCCAACCGCCACGAGTAGCATTAACAAACAAACTGTACCTAATCGAATTAAGATTTCTCGCAGCTCTTTGTCATAAAAAGAATTGTCTTCATAATACGGCAAATTCAAGATTCCTATTGGCTTAAATTTTTTATCGGTAATAAAGGTATAGGAAGCCTGGTACTGATCTCCCACGGCAGAATTTCGTTCAACGTATCTTTTCTCGGCACTTGATTCTAAATGATTCAGTATCTCAACGTCAAGGCAATTGGATAGTGTTTCTGCCTCAAACTTGGGTCTTGAACTTTTAATTAATGTTCCTTCAAGGTCATAAATATTAAAAGGTGCTGATAAAACATCTGAGATTTGATAAATATCATACTGAAAAATAAGACCTAGTTTATCTGTAGTTTGTGGATAGGTTGTGTGTTTAAGTGTATTCACAACACTCTGCTTCACCTGTTCCTCTTTTTTACTAAGACGCACTTCATGATAGTCTTTAGTTTGCTCTCGATATTGGTAAAAAGTGACCCCAGCAATTAAAATTGATGAAATCATCACCAAGACAATCATGGTAACAAAAATGCGTGTTCTAAGAGAAAAATTTCTGAACAATTGTTTTGGAGTTTGAACTCAAAGATAGCAATAATGGCTATGCCATAAATTCCAAAAAAAGGAAATTCCAAATTGCAACTTAGAGTTTATATCTCTTTCCAGTATATCAAATATCAGGCCATTTGATGAATACGAGACTTTGGGATTTGTTGCTTGAAATTTGGAATTTAATTAGGCTTTCAGATTTTTATCACGAATACGCTTGTAAAGTCGAATGCCAAGCATCAATAACATTCCGAGAACGATGATGCCTACGACGCCAAAAATCCAATTGATGGCGCTTTTTAAGACCACTAAGAAGATAACCGCGAAAAGAATGATGGTTGCTCCTTCGTTCCAAATACGCATGTAATTACTGGTGTATTTCACCTCGTTTCGCTGTAATTGATTGAATATTTGATGGTTTCTGAGATGATACACCCAAAGTAGTACTACGAAACCAAGTTTTACATGCATCCAAGCTTGTTGTAATAATGCGGGATTTAATAGCAATAATACAATAGCAAAAACCGTACACAAAATAGCGGAAGGCCAAGCAATAATAGTCCAAAGTCGTTTAGACATCAATTGCAGCTGAGCTGTTAGGATTTCTTTTTCTGGAGATGGTTTTTGTGAGGCCTCAATATGGTAAATGAATAATCTGGGAATATAAAAAAGTCCGGCAAACCAAGTCACGACAAAGATGAGATGTAAGGCTTTTATATAGTTGTAATATTCCATTTTTGGTTGTCAGTTGATGATTATCGTTTGACAGTTCATCTTTGATGGCAAATTTAGAGCATTTGAAAACAAATAGGAAAAAGCTCTCCTCCTTTTTCAAGAAGACGGGGTGGTAAAACTAAAGGCTAGACTTAAATACTAAGGTTTGTTCTAAAACGTCATCCCTTGGGCTTTACCACCCCTTTCTTTCGCTAAAGCGAAATTCATTCCCCTCCTTGAAAAAGGAGGGGAGCCAAAATTATATCCGTATCGCTCCAATACCAGCTTCCCAAAGTTTTTTATTGAAGTTAGGGAGAGCTGTGTGTATCAACTGATCCGCCTCTGCTTTCAAAACTTTCCATTGTGGTTCCAATTCAGTTCTTCGGTCTTTAGAGCCTTTATTAAGTTTTGGAATATCACTTCCGCCTGTTTGATTTAATAAATACAAATATTCAGCTGTAAACTTATTTACGAAATTCTCGACATCATCATAGGCTTGCGACTTGCGCTGAATCATAGCTTCATCCCAAGTTTTCATTTGAGCTAATAACTCTTGACCTTCTCTTTTAAGGCTTGCATCTGTTACACCTTCTAATGCAGATTCTAATTGTTTTTGTACATCGAACAACTTATTAACCTTGTTGTGCATCTCGGTGATTTGCACTTCGATTTCGCCCATAAACTGATCATGTTCTCGATATGCTTCTGGTGTATTTTCGAAGGTCGGGATTTCTATAATTTCGCCAGTTGTTTCCACCGTTTTACCCGATACTTTTAACTTTAATGTATAAACACCAGGTGGCGCTTTGTGCCCTCTAAAATCTGCCTCAATATAAGTATTCGGAATACCAGGTATAATGGGGTGGCGCATATCCCAAACAAAACGATTTAGTCCTTCTTTTTTAGAAAGTGTTGGCGCTGGTGGAGGACCACCACCATTATGCTTCTTATACAAGGTATCTTTTTCAGAACGTATACTTCGAATGCGTTTTCCGTTGGTATCCAAAATATCTAACGAAATTATAGCTTCATCAGCAAGTTTAGGAAGCTGATAATAAATCACCATTCCGTTTGCTGGGTTTACACCGTTAAAGGAGTTCATCCCATCGAACTTGTCATTCGTTGTGCTCAATGGACTGCCCCACGAACCATTATAGGTTTTACTCGGTTTTAAGATTTTTAAGGTTTTGTTTGCTGGCTCATAGTTCGTCAAAGCAGCTAGGTCATCTAAAACCCAGAAAGACCTTCCAGAAGTGGCAACAATCAAATTGCCTTGATGCACCTTCAAATCTGTTATGGGCGTATTCGGAAGATTCAATTGAAAAGGTTCCCAAGATTTTCCATCCGAATAGGAAATATACACTCCCTTTTCTGTACCCGCATATAATAAACCTTTACGATATTCATCTTCACGAACGACCCGCGTAAAAGCACCATTCGGAATTCCTGAAGAGATATTACTCCATGTTTTACCATAGTCCGTCGTCTTATACAAAGCAGGCGTGTAGTCATTAAATTTGTAGCGTGTAGTTGCGATATAAGCCGTTGCGGGATCATGTGGAGAAACCTCAATAGCATTGATCAGACATTCTTTTAATCCTTTGGGGGTAACGTTTTGCCAAGTCGCTCCATTATCTTTAGAAAGATGCACTAAACCATCATCACTACCGGTATAAAAAACCCCTTTTTCATGTGATTCAACCATATAAGAAATCGTACCATAATTCTCCGCACCCACAGCTTCATTCGTATAAGGCCCTCCACCATTACCTTGTTTCGCGTCATTATCTCTGGTAAGGTCTCCTGAAATTTCTTCCCAAGTTTGACCCATATCTTTGGTTCGCAATACGAGTTGCGCACATTTATAAAAGGTATTTGGCTCATGGCTAGAACGAATAATCGGCGTGTTCCAATTATAAAGGTATTTCATGTTTCTCGCTTCTCTACCTAAATACTGAATAGGGGCTGCCATAACCTGCGTAGCTGCTTTAGAATGGGTATCAAGCACCTCAACCGTGCCCAAATATTGCCCGCCCATAACGTATCTCGGATTATCAGGGTCAAAGGCTAAAAAAGCACTTTCACCACCTGCCGAATCGCTCCAATCACGTTCTGTTATTCCGCGACTACCAGTAGAAAAATTTGCTATTTTCACAGCAGAATTATCTTGTTGACCGCCATATATATTATATGGAAACAAATTATCTACACTAATACGATAAAATTGAGCCGTAGGCATATTGGCCTGGGTTGACCATGTTTTGGCAAAGTTAAAACTGATACCTGCACCACCATCATCTGCGATAACCATGTTTTTCGAGTTCTTCGGATTGATCCATAAATCATGGTAATCACCATGCGGGCCAGATAGTCGTTCCCAATTTTTACCTCCATCAGTAGATCGCAATGCTGGGGCACTTAAAACATATACGGTGTCTTCATCATTGGGGTCAGCAAAAACCTCAATATAATACCAAGCTCTTTGCACGAGTCGGTTATCTCCACTAACCATACGCCATGATTCGCCCGCATCGTTTGACACAAAAAGTCCGCCTTTATCTGCGTTCGAATCGCTTTCAATCAAAGCGTACACTTTATTGGAGTTTGCAGGACTCACCGCTATTGCCATCTTTCCTTTTTCCTCAGGAAGTCCTTTATGAATCTTTGACCATGTTTCGCCAGCATCGGTAGATTTATACAATCCACTTCCCTCGCCGCCGCTAATGACAATATTTGGTTTCCGCTGATGTTCCCACATGGCGGCATACATAATTTCAGGGTAGTTGGCATCCATAGATAACTCTGCACAACCCGTCAGATTATTCACAAACAAGACGTTTTTCCAGCTGAGACCGCCATCTATAGATTTGTAAATACCACGTTCTGTATTTGGACCGTACAATGCCCCTTGAGCCGCCACATAAACAATATCAGGATTGGTAGGGTGTATTTTAATTCGAGAAATATGCTGGGTTGCTTTTAAGCCCATATGCTTCCACGTTTTACCAGCATCAGTAGATTTGTATACACCGTCACCGTAAGAGGTCATTACGCCTCGCGGCGCATGTTCGCCCATACCGCAATACAAGATATTGGGGTTTGATTCTGAAGCTGCAATCGCACCTACAGAACCCATTTCAAAAAAGCCATCAGAAATATTATTCCAATGCTGACCAGCATCTTCGGTTTTCCAAAGTCCACCACCCGTTGTTCCCATATAGTAGGTCAAAGGATCAGAAGTGATTCCGGTTGCCGAAACCGATCGACCCCCTCTAAACGGACCAATATTTCGATATTTTAAGGGTGAGAAATAATCTTCTGCCGTTTGGGCGAAGGTTATGGTTGTGGTTAGGAGGGCTAGGATTATGAGTTTTAGATTGTTTTTCATTGGAGTTTGCTTATTATTCAGTTTTTTAATTTTTAAAGTTTTGGCTCCCCTCCTTTTTCAAGTAGGGGTGAATTCTTGTTTCGCTGCAAGCGGAGCAAGAAGACAGGGTGGTAAACTCGGGGTTGCATTCTTGTTCTGAGGTTTGTTTTTAAACGTTAAGGCTCGGGCTTTACCACCCCTTTCTTCCAACGCCACAACTCGCCCACTGCTCTCGCAGCGTCTTCCCTCCTAGAAAAAGAAGGGAGCTTTTTACTTTGTCTATTTATTCTTTAAAATTATCCTTTATTTCCATTAAAACCGATTGCAGGTTATCAAAAACCATCTTATTCTCAAAACGTATTACTTTATAATCCAGATTTTCTAAATACTGCGTTCTTTTTTGGTCTTTTTCTTCTGCAGTAGCATTCAAATGTACATCTCCATCCAATTCAATAATTAACCTTTCCGAAGGACAAAAAAAGTCTACTATGTAATTGCCAATGCTATGCTGTCTTCTGAATTTTCTGCCTTCGAATTTACTTTTAGATAATTGTGTCCAAAGAAAAGCCTCGGCGGAAGTACCTTTATTTCGCAAGGCTTTGCGGTATTTTTTTAGGTTTTTATTGTTGTGCATAGGGTTCAAATAGAACTTTTTAAAAGCTCCCCTCCTAATTCTAGGAGGGGTGGATTCTTGTTTCGTCGTAGACGGAGCAAGAAGACGGGGTGGTAAAACTGCGAGGTTGAATTCTTGTGCTAAGATTTGTCATATGAAACAAGTGTTAACCTCGTAGCTATCCATATCCTAAAGCTTTCCTCGCTTATAACATTCTTAGTAAAAGTAAACTTGCCGCCACACGTTGCAACCACCCCTTTCTCCCCCGCCGATTGGCGGGGAATTCATTCCCCTCCTTGAAAAAGGAGGGGAGCTTTTTTTCTTTTAGCCTTTTCTTTCATCCTATTATATACATCAAACTTCCAACTTCATGCATCCAACCATCACCTACTCCTCCACAAACAAATAATTCAACTTCAAAGCATTAAAGGCCGCATTAAAATCTTGCAGCTCTTTGTCTACCATCGCGTCAAAGGCTTGTAATTGAGCTTCTATTTTACCTGTTAGCTCCTTTTGAACGGCGATGGCTTGATCGGTTGGGGGAAAATCACCGAAACCTGTTATTCTATTTAAATGCGCCAATTTGTTGGTTAGGCGAATGGGGAAGTTCAAAGGATCTTGACCACTTCTGTTTTGGGTTTGATAGAGGGCCTTTTCGATTTCTCCGAAGCTTTCTTTCATGGCTTTTGCCTTTTCTACTAGTTCTTTTGTAGCATCATTAGCCTTATATTGTTTGGTAAACGCATCTAGCTGTTTGTTGACGCCGCGAATTTTTTCGATGGATTCGTGCGCGCGATTTACGGTGCCATTGACCTCGGTTAGAAAGTCGTATTGCTTTTGCATATCGGCAACAGAAGCCTCCGCTCTTGGGTCGGGAATTATTTTGAATTGCTGCGACTGCTCCGCTCCGTTTACGTTTAGGGAGACTTTGTAGTTTCCGGGTACTGCTTTTGGTCCGTCGAAACCTGCAGCCCAGAAAATCATTCCTTTTAGGGTTTCTGCACCTTTGCCTTTGGTATCCCAGACATGGGTATTGCCTCCTTTTTCTACTTTTAGTTTCTTCTTTTTGTCTTTGGATGCGCTACTAAAAGATGCCAAGGTATCACCTGCCATACTCATATAGGTCAGCGCGACACTATCTTTCTCGCTTACATTTTTTAAATAGAAATGCGAGATGACTCCGTTCGGGTGATTCGCACCTTCGGTTTTTGAAGGTTCTCTTTGGGTGCGTCCAGAAGTGCGGTAACTGTCTTTGGGTTGGTATAAGATGGAAGTCATACTTTTCTTCGCTGCATCCAATTGATGGAGGACGGTAAGGTCATCTAAAATCCATAAGCTTCTTCCTTGGGTGGCAACGATTAGATTGTTGTCTTTGATGGCTAAATCGGTTACGGGTACGATAGGAAGATTCATTTGAAACGGACTCCAATTACTTCCATCGTCAAAGGAAATGTACATTCCTGTTTCGGTGCCAGCATAGAGTAAGCCTTTTCTTTTCGGGTCTTCACGGACGACGCGCGTAAAATGTTTTTCGTTTATACCGTTCGTTATTTTCGTCCAAGACTTCCCGTAATCGGTGGTTTTGTAGAGGTAGGGTCTAAAGTCGCCTAGCTTATATCTGGTTCCGGCAAGGTAGCAGGTTCCTTCGTCAAAAGCGGAAGGTTCAATGCTGTTGATCATATTCCATTCGGGCATTCCGGCAGGGGTAACATTTTCCCAATTGGCGCCTCCATCCTTGGTCACATGAATCAATCCGTCATCAGATCCTACCCATAGTAATCCTTCTTTTAAGGGGCTCTCATTTGCTGCGAAAATAGTACAGTAATATTCTACTCCCGTATTATCCTGCGTAATCGGTCCACCACTAGAAACCAATTTATCGGGGTCATTCCGTGTTAAATCCTCCGAAAGTAATTCCCAACTTTGACCTTCGTTGGTACTCATATGTACATTCTGAGAAAAGGTGTATAATTTCTTTGGGTCGTGCTTAGAGAACATGATGGGGAAGTTCCATTGAAAACGATATTTCATTCCCTCTGCGCCATATCCCATGGGGTTATCAGGCCAAACATTAATACCTCTAGTAGTTCCTGTTTCGTGGTTTACTCGCGTTAGGAATCCGCCGTAAGAACCTCCATATACAATATCATTATTCAAAGGGTCCACAGCGATATGGGCGGACTCGCCCCCTGCAGTTTCTTCCCAATCGTCTTCGCTAATACTGCTGCCATCACTACGATGGTTCACGCGCAAGGTCGAATTATCTTGCTGCGCCACATAAATACGATACGGATGCGAATTATCAGTCGTCACCCGATAATACTGCGCCGTGGGTTGGTTGTAATAGGTACTCCAGGTCTCGCCAGCATCATAAGAAATCTGAGCGCCACCATCATCACCAATAATCATACGTTTCGAATTTTCAGGGGCAATCCACAAATCGTGGTGATCACCATGGGGCGCGTTGAAAGTATTGAAACTCTTGCCGCCATCAGTCGAACGGTGGTAGCGCACATTGAGCACATAAACCGTATTCTCATCTTCGGTATCGGCATACAAACGGGTATAGTACCAGGCACGTTGGCGCAGTTTTCGTTCGCTGTTTACCTGTGTCCATTTTTTTCCACCATCTTCAGAACGATAGAGTCCGCCTTTTTTCTTGTTTTCAACCAAGGCCCAAACCCGCTCCGAATTTTTCGGGGAAACCGTTACCCCAATAATACCCAAGGTATCTTTCGGGAAGCCTTCATGCTTTGAAATCTCGGTCCACGTTTCACCGCTATCGGTACTCTTCCATAAGCCAGAACCGTCACCCCCACTACTCAAACTATAGGGCGTACGTTGCGCGCGCCATGAAGAAGCGTATAAAATACGGGGGTTGTTGGGGTCAAGCGTCAGGTCTACAAAACCCGATTGGTCGTTGACAAATAATTTCTTGCTCCAGGTCTTTCCGCCGTCGGTACTTTTATAGATACCCCGGTCTTGGGTAGGCTTGTAGATATTACCTAAAACGGCTGCATACACCACATCGGCATTGGTGGGGTGAATGCGAATGCGCGGTACATGACGGCTATTTTTTAGTCCTGCTGAGGTCCAAGTTTTGCCTCCGTTTTCTGTTTTCCAAATGCCGTAGCCTGAGGATACATTACCACGAAGGGTTTTTTCTCCTCCTCCAACATAAATGACATTCGGGTCACTTTGGGCGACTTCTACCGCGCCGATACTACCACCAAAATAACCATCGGAAATATTGGCCCACGAACGACCACCGTCTAGGGTTTTCCAGACACCACCGCCTGTAGAGCCCATATAGAACAAATTGGGTTCACCGGGTACGCCGGTTACGGCAGCGGAGCGCCCACCACGATGCGGACCTATAGAACGGTACTCCATACTAGAATAGAGGTCTTGGTTGTAGGCTGTTTTTACAGGTGTTGTTTTTTTTCTTCTTTGGGAATTAGCCGTTAATGGAATAAACAATAAGGCTAAGGCCAAAAGGCCTAGCTGGGCGTAGCATTTTTTCATTTTGTGTTCTTTTTGGCTGTTCAAACAAAAATCAATCTCCAAAGCCTAAACTGTCATTGTCAGCTTTCCGAAACTGTCACTTCGAGCGTCCCGATACTTCGGGAGCGAAGTTGGTACTTAACAGCAATACATCTTTGTTTGATTAGCTATTTAATTAGTCCCACTAAATGTAGTGAAATGGGGAATATTAAAAAAATGATGTTGGTCATGATTTTTGGAGGAAGTGGTTGGCAAGAAGGACCTCCGTCGATGATAATTTAACAAGCGCTGTTATTTAGGTTAAAAACTCTTTACAGAAGGTGCGATTTGTAAAGAGTTACTTATTAATGGTGTGAATGGTCCATTTAAACTGTCACTATAAGTCCTGTGATTTCATTCTGGTCGGTTTGTTTAGCTTGTTACCAACGTCTCGTGTTTGGAAAGTAGCGCTTTAAATAAGTGGTTACTTTTAGGATTATACACAAGCTGAATTTTTTAACTTTTACTATCTATCTTATTTTTGGGAAATCGTCAAATTTAAAAATTTGACGACCTTCCAAAAATGCGCGGTCTTAGTGTTTGAAGTGGCTTACGCTATTTTTAATATAGATTATTGTTCACTGTTATTTTTCCGAATATAAGTTTTATCTATCTCGTTTTCTTTTTGTTGTACGCTGTAACTTTTTACAGAACCATCGTCATTTAAGTTGAACGTGAAAGAAACTTCTGGTCTGAAACCGACAACGACAAATTTAGTCTTTGTAATTGGTTTTAATTCATATTGACCGTTATCCCACAGTCTTCCGAATTCAAATGTAATTTCAGATTCTTTTTGGTCCTCACCAATATAGGTTCCAACATAGTTTTTAAGAATTTCTTCAGGCAATGCAAAAAGTGTCACTATGGGTTGGTCATACAAAATCTTACGAGCGTTTCTAGCAGGACTTGTGGTAATCTTATTTTCGAGGTTCATAAGTTGAATGATTGTTTTATCACTATCTATATGTCTTTCGATTATTGTCAAATAACCAGCCCAACGACCTGAATGGAAAACTCTTTTTCCGTAAATACTATCCGCTGATACTTGCCACCCAAATCCATAATTTGTTTCTTCACCACTATCTGTAGGATACGATGAGAAAATTAACTTTTTGTCTTCGGCATTTATAAGCTTGTTGCCATATAGTGCCCTGTCCCACTTAAACAAGTCGGTTAAGTTTGAATTTACCATACCATCACCAACAATACCGTCTAAAAAAATAACATAATCATCGTCAGGTGAATCATCAGGTAGTATATTTCGCTTTAAGCTATCTGAATAAATGTAGGCTAATGCATAATTATCGACCTTCTTTGGATTAAACCGTCTACGATAAACAAAGGAATTTGTCATTTCAAGTGGTTCAAAAATGGTTTCAGTTAGATATTCTTCAAATGATTTTCCACTCACTCTTTCTATAATTGTGCCTAGTACCAAATATCCAGTATTGCTGTAACTATATTTTTGATTCGGCTCAAATTCCTTTTCAGGTTTTAATGTTGTAAATAGTTCAATTACATCTTCATTAGTAGCTATTTTAGACTTGTCCCAGTTCTCATCCATCAAACTCATATAATCAGGAAGACCGCCAGTATGATTCAACAAATTCTTTATAGTAATTCCCTCGTAATCCTTGAGTTCTGGAACGTATTTACTAACTAAGTCATCATAGGAAAGTTTTCCTTCTTTTTGAAGTTGTACAATTCCCATTGCGGTAAATTGTTTTGAAACAGATGCTAATTCAAAAGCGGTCTCAATGTTCAGTTTCTCATTAGTCTCTTCGTTGGCAATTCCATAGCTTTTTTGAAATATGATTTTGCCTTTTTCTGCTACGAGTATATTACCGTTAAATTCGTTTCTTTCAAAATGCGCAGAATAAACGGAATCTAATCGTTGCGTTTTATCATTTTCTACAACTTCATTCTTAGCTGTAGTTGTATTTGTGTTTTCTTTATTCTTACAGGCAACTATGAGAGATAGTGCCGTTAAGAGAATAATTATTTTTTTCATTTTTAGATGGTTTTATTGTTTTTGGTTTATTGGCTAGTTCAAAGAGAAGTTGTCTAGAAAACTACTTGTCCTTCAATATATCACGTATAATCTTAAGGTGGTGTTCGGTATGAATAGTAAGAAACTTAAGTGTCTTATCTCTATTCATAGTTCCGAGAACAGGATGATTAAAATGCTTCTTTTCTGGAAGCGAAGGTAATTTTTCGACTGTAGCAAGCGCTTCATCATAATGCATTTGTAACGTATTGATAGCTACATTCTCTTTTGGTCTTGCCGCCTCTGGCGCAGTTGCTTTTCCTCTGGGCATTGTATTAAAAGTAAAGACAAAGGAACGTTTCATATTGAATTTAGTTTTATAATTACTTTCCTCAGACTGTTTTAAGTTTTTATATACTTGATTTACAACTAAAAAAATATGATCCATATGCCACGCAACAGCAGCTTCTGACACTTCCTGGTTCTTGGAATCACACACCGCTATATAAGATGCTACTTCATCCAGTTTTACTTTGAGTCTAGACTTTCTTTTGTCTAAATTGACACTCTTGAAACTGCTTGATAGTAATATACTTCCCGCAATAATTACTATTAAATAAATACGATTTTTCATACCTCTATTTTAAAATGATTGAGCTCAAAAATAGCGTTGAAATCAGTATGTTAAACAAAATTGGGATGGGTGTGCCACTTTTGTGATGAACGGGAAAGCTAGGAAAAGTCGGCTTTTGAAAAAGATCTAGAAACAGGAATAGGTGTAGTAACTTTATCTAGTTGTATGGTAAGTGATCTCGCATTGCCATCAATAGATGTTATATGTTGCGTATTAATAAGGTAAGAGCGATGACAACGTTTTATTTGAGATAGATATTCTAATTGTGTTTCAAGCTGTTTTAAAGAAAGCCTAATTAGTTTATATACAAGCACACTATCTTCCAAGTGATATATCATCACATAATTCCCTTCTGATTGTGCATATACAAACTCCGATAATGATAATACAATAGGCGATGCTTTTACACTTTCTTCTTGTATTTGCACTCTAATGATCTCCGCTAACGCTGCGGGCGGTAACTGTTTAGAAAGTAATTGTGCTCTCTCGATATTGCGTTTTGAAAGCATGCGCTCTTTAAAAAAGATTAAACCTACAGTAGGGAAAATCCCAATCGAAATAGTAATTTTAAGAAAATTAAAAAAGGTTTGATAGAAACCAGTATCGCCCCACCAATAGTAATGATGCAAGGAATTTAAAATACTTATTATCAAGATGCAACAAGATAGTAATAGAATTTCCTTTCCTATGGTCCATTTTTCTGGACGAAAAAACTTCCTAAATAGTATAGGAAGAATAAAATAGGTGATAGCCACACCAAGAAAAACTGAAACCCCGAAACCCGCCAAGAAAATATATTTGTAAGCTATTGATTGTCCCGCACCAAACGGTTCAAAAACAATCAAAAACACATAAACAAATATGCCTGATAATAAAGCAAATAACCACTTGTATTTAGTGGATTGTAATAATGGGTATGGTGAATTAAGCCACTGCATAAGAAACTACTATATTTTTGCCTTATTTCAATTTGTATTTTATCTGAGATTGTTTTTTGCTTGTTGCCAACGTTCAGTATAAGAAATCGTAGGGCAGGTGATAAGCACTATCGTTTCGGTTTATTACTTAGCTAAATATTAATATTTTGCTTTTATCTTTTCTACTATAAACACCAAATTTTATATTTAGCAGACTTTGTTAATATGCACAGAACTTTCGGTTAAGCCACAAATGCCCTATGTTTTTTATATATTGTTGGCAATAGTTATTTTCCGTAAGTATATAATAAACCATCATAAATTCCTTGTGATAAAATAGAATTATGATTTGCGTCTTTAAACACCTTAAAATTATAATCCAATTGTTCTTTTTGTAACCCATTTAGAATTATATCCATTTCTACATTTGATTTAGTAATTAATTTAGATTCGGCGTCGCCATAACATAAATAAATACTATTAGCGATTCCATTTTTTTTAAATTCAGTAAATAATTCCTTTTTCAACAATTCTGATTTATTCCACCATAGCGATGGCGAAATAATAATAAAATTAGAAAATAGCTCCGGTTTTTGTTGAATTGTGTAAAAACTAAATAGTCCGCCATATGAGTGACCAATAAGAGTGCGATTATCAACTACGTGTGGATATTTTTGTTCAATTAATTTAAAAACTTTGGTTTTTAGAAATTCAATAAAAACATCCGCTCCTCCAGTATTATTTGTATTAAGAGTTATACTATTTTCACCTCTTCCTGCTTGCATTTCAAAACCCATTATTTCAATATCATATTTCGAAGGTGTAAAGTCAAAAGTTCTTTGAATATTCCAGTCTTTTAAATTGCCATTTACCGAAATTCCTATAAGAATAGTATCATCTATCTTTTCTGATAAGTTTAATATAGCATACGTACCCATAACCAATTCGGATATCCACCAACTGTCTAAATAATATAATGTTTCATATTTTTTATTCTTGTCATAGTTGTGAGGTAATGTTACTTTGATAGTATACTTTTTATCCTCTTTAGATATTAAATTGTGAGTTTCTGTTTTACTACCGTAATCTGAAATCTGTCCTTGTGATATGGTATGATTTAATAAAAATATTATTACAATAATGAATTTCATATTTCTGTCTAATTATTGCCAACGATGGGATAGCATCATTGATGCTATCCTGCTTATGTGTACACTAAGTTAGTAAATCATCATAATTTAGGCGTTTTGAACATTCTTACAATACATTATCCAGATATTATTAATTTACGAACGTATATACTAATTTATTTTGAAGTCTATGCGCTAGATTGCATAATTAAACATGAGAATATATAAACCCAAGGCCTGTTTATAATGATAGACGCAGTAGGAATACAAGAAATTTGAACTTAGTGCCGAAAAACGGCCGAATTACGGAATTAACTGTTTACATTCAAAATATGTGTGTCTCCAGTTCCATTTGTCGTTCTTTTTAGTAGTTCTGGATAGGGCGGTCAAAGTGA